>Ga0126342_10001907_pt1 | contig 31069 bp, 24 predicted proteins | sample Cyp1metagenome_FD_92528 | JGI IMG/M metagenome (GOLD analysis project Ga0126342, IMG submission 92528) | Coral microbial communities from Lord Howe Island, Old Settlement Bay, Australia - Cyphastrea 1 metagenome | ecosystem: Host-associated > Invertebrates > Cnidaria > Coral ...
CACGATCGTGACCCCAGGAGCTGCAAAAGGCAGTGCCTCAGGCAACCCAGAGCCAGCAGCCAAAGGCGTCGTCATCAGCGCGACATTTTTTCTGATTGGTTTCTTCACTTCACCATGTGGTGATGGCTAACAACCAACAGAAACATATGGATTTAACGAATAAAATAGGGTCATTGCTTTGAGTCTTTGAGGTGATGTGTGGAATCCGAATCTGGCATATTTGGGACTGGGGACTGGGCATGTCAAAAATTGTCATGTAGTCATGTTCAATCAAAGATTTAAGGAGCAAACCTGTTGATTTCGCCAATCACGTGACCAAAGAAGTCAGTCCATCCCTTGTCGATGGATATGCAATGACCTACGACCTGGCTCCATTGGTGCAGTGATCGTTGGGATTTGATTGCTAGGTGCTGCCGGAGCTGCAAAAGACAAAGCAGGAGCAGCCTGGGCGTGGTAGCCATGGGAGATAATTTGAAGCTGAAGCAGGGATGAATCTGTCCAGCAACTTTAGAAGATTCAAACAAAATGGCTGGGTAAATTTCACCACGACCTCACTGTTCGACCGAACCCTGGAATCATGGTTAGTAAGGGAAATCATCCCCAAATGGCCTTAATTCAGGTTAGTGAAATATTATAATTTACCCAGAAATGGGGACTTGTCGGACTTGACCCATGACCCGAAAAAATCATGGGATGTCAGACTGTCGGACCCCTCTCAGTTTGACCCCAGTTTCTTTGTGTTCCGGCGCTTAGTTCAACCCACTGACCAGGGGATCAGCAAAGCACCAAGCTACCGGTAAGGGCAAGCCGTAGTTCAAAACGAAGAGATCGCAACAAGATCGAGAGGTGCCCTCTAGCTAAGTCAGCTAGGTTGGTTTATAAACCCGATGAATAGTACTCGTAGCTATGTTCACCAACTTGGCGTAGCCTTATCGGGTCGTGATTTTCTTGGGCTTGTGGAAACGGAACTGCCTCCAGGGATAACCCAGCAACCCCCCGTCTTTCGAGGATCATCATTTTTCCAGGTGAACCACTTGTGCAATGTTGTGGGAAAAAAACACACAAATTCTTTGGGCAAGCTCAAGTATCACATCAACTTGGTTATACCCCATTCATTTGCTCCACTCTATCCCCATTCTGGTGAGTTTTGTCCCTAAAGTTATCTCTCTTCTTGGTGGTTATATCATAATTCCATCCAGTCATAATCCCATCTAACATAATCATGTGATCACATTTTACCCCACTGATTTACTGTGCAATCCCCATTGAATGTCACTGATTTGGGACAATGATCTAAAAGATACAGCCAAGTGTTGCTTAAGTTGATTTATAAATATAAACCCATGAAATTGCAGATATATCCGCCATAAACCAACAACAAATATGATAAACCGGTTATATAACTGGTGGTTTATAACTGGTTATATAACTGTTTATTTCCGCTATTAAAATCCATATCTAACCCAGTTACTTTTACCAACAGAAGTTACAGTCCTGAGCCACTCAGCAGGGAATCCACAGCCATGGATTCAACCAAGCACCCCCAGTGATGCTCAATAAGCCCTTATTAGATCTTATTCTGGTTGGTGGTGACTGGAACATGAATGGATTATGACTTTCCATATATTGGGAATAATCATCCCAACTCATATTTTTCAGAGGGGTTGAAACCACCAACCAGTATTAGTGGTTGTTGGTGCTTCAAACGCGTATCCATAATCCAAAATACAAAGTCAAGGATTATAAACCACCAACAGACTAATATGATTAACATTCACTATGGATCCATGGCCACTGTCTGAGAAGGTACTTATATAACCCTCCAAATTATTGTACATTATACCCCAGTCCCACTTCCTGGCTTTCAGAAGGTACGGCTGGATCCATAGGGATTGATTAACCACTTCTTCTCCACCACTTTTTCGCTCGGCAGGAGCTGCAAGCCACACAGCTGGAGTTGGAGAAGAGCCGCGAAGAGTTGCGGGTGCGGATCCGGTTGAACGGGTCCATCGAGTCGATGGAATATGTGAAAATATGTGCAATACTTCCATATATACAATTATGTATATGTATATATGTATATATGTATATATGTATATATGTATATATGTATATATGTATATATGTATATATGTATATGTATGTGTATATATATATACTATACATCATGTTATGTTTTTTGAAACATTTTGCAGGTTTCCTAAAATGGAAGTACCCCAAATCATCCAGTCGTCATGGATGACCATTGTAGTATTGAAACCAATGGTGACTTGAGAATCCCCCCATGACTTAAGAAACCCGCATGTTAATCATGTTGTATTTGTTTGTCACAAATGGGGATATGAATTAAACAATATCTTCAATGGGATCAAATGGGCATTTCATGAGGATATGAACCCAGAATAACCCAGAAGAATAGGCCATTCAGCAAGACACAGTGGACATGAATTAATAATAGGACATTTACAAACTACTATGTGTAACGGCAATATGATAGCAATATTATTCAACATTGTATGGTAAGTAGATCATAGTAACAATGATGTAAAATCCAGGTACAATAACATACCATAACATACAATAACATACAATAACATACAATGACATACAATGACATACAACAACATACAACAACATACAATAACATGTTTCCTATTATAATATATATATAGACCCTATGAAAATACCATTACATCATCATCAATCCCATCCACTAAAAATGGGAATACCAGGTCGGCGAAATGTCGATTTCCGATGGGATGGCCATGATGGGGTGGCCATGGTTTTATTGGTTATCACATGTTATCGCTATATTATTATTGTTGTTTTATATCACTACAAATATATATATATACACATTATATATATATACGTTATATAATATACGCATTATATATATATACATTATACATAATTTATATGTATACGTACACACATTGTTACATATAACACCGGTCTTGATAAAACCGTGCACCCAGGCTTCTGGAGAAGGGTCTCACAACAATTTGAGTCCCCCAGATATTGGTGTGCCGCTCTAACGATCTCCTTCCGAAAACGACGCAAGGCATGTCTTATGATGCAATCTCCTCTACCAATTTTTAGATAGTTTTAGAGTATATGTCTTTGTATCACAACATGACTGACATTGAATAAATGAACGAAAAAGTAAATGTTTGGGATTCCATCACTTGAATGCCTTTGCGTCACAGGCCCTTCGAGGAACGCAGTTGGAGTTGGAGAAGACTCGTGAAGAGTTGCAGGACGGGGTTGCATTGCCTGGAAATCGGCAGCAGATTCTTCAAATATCCTGGTTGATTGGTTACTAGAGGGACTTACACTACCTGATTTACTTGGGGATTATGATAACCCATAGTAGGGAAACGTATCACCCAACTAGTACTGCTTCCACTTTTTATTCACCCGCGCAGAACGGGGCATTGTTCTTGTCCTGTCTGCCTGGACAGTCTGACGACGTGTTGAACAGTTGACCTTTGGCTCTCGTCAGTTCAGAATCACACGCAATAATATGGTCATTGGTAACCCATGCCATCTTCCGATTTTTGCCAGAAATGAGTAGAACCATCAAAACTGGTTGGTGGTTTGGACCATTTTTAGTTTTCCATTGGGAATGTCATTATCCCAACTGACGAGTTGTCATATTTTTCGGGTAGGTCAACCACCAACCAGATATAGAAACATCCCGAAACCTGGGGCCGCAGGAGCTTCGCAGAACGCGGTTGGAGGCGCGCAGTGGTTTTGGGTCAACCCTGGAGGTTTAAAACTTTCATGTTGGTAAAATAATACCCTCTGGTAAACTAACATAGCTATTGAAAATGGCCGTAGAAATAGTTGATTTACCCATTAAAAAAATGTTATGTTCCATAGTTATGTTGGTTTACCAGAGGGTACCCTATGGATCCATGGCCACTGTCTGAGAAGGTACTTATATAACCCTCCAAAATTATAGTAAATTATACCCCAGTCCCGCTTCCTAAATAAGAAGGTACGTCTGGATCCATGGGGATAGTAAAGCATCCCCTAAATTTCACCACAAATTTATAGGTGGTATGTCTACCATTCCCAGTCATGGGTGGATCATGACATTGTTTACCCACAAGGTGGTGCCCCAGTTCGTTAGCTAAGTTGGTTTATAAGTCCAATAACTAGGGTTTATGGGGGTTATATCTATAGTTAATTGGGATTATAAACCAACTTATAACTATGGGGGCACCACCTTGCACATTATTGTATTTATGAGGCCACGATTCCAAAGGGCTGAATGGAAAGAGTCAGGACCCGGTACCAGGCTGAATCAGCTTTGAAGGGGACGCGAAAGGTCTGGTCTGGTAGATTGGGGAACTGTCAAAACATTGTAACGAACAAAAATATCCATAGTTGACATTTTGAAGGTATATCCCCTTACATATATAGACCTTATATATGGTAGGATATGGTAGGTACCTCCAATTCAGGTTCCTGAAATGGCCACTGAACGTTTCCTCGCACGAGGAAACGGAGACCTGCACAGAACTTGGCGAATCGCAGGCATCGATGAAAGGGAACAGTTGGGGGTTCTTAAGTCATGGGAGATCTTCAAGTCACCATGGGTTTCACTATATCTGGTTGGTGGTTTCAAACATTTTTTATTTTCCATAATATATGGGAATAATCATCCCAACTGACTTTCATATTTTTCAGAGGGGTTGAAACCACCAACCAGATATAGTTTAAAATGGTCATCAATGAATGACTTGGATGATTTGGGGTACGCCCCATGAATTAGTAAACCTCCGTAACGAGGTCAAGAAAAATGTGTGTTCCTTTGCTGTTTTGTGGTTATAGAGTTGGAGCAGGATTTAGATTTGGAGTCAGAAGAGTGTTCCATATCTTTCCAGATGATTCAAACTGCTGGTGATTGGTGCTTCATCACTTATCCATATTTCTCCCCTATGTCAATTCCCCAAAGTAACTGGATGACATAAACCATCCCTGATAGCCTGATAGCCATACTTCTTGGGCGTGGCTCACCCACCTTTTTTATTTCTTGCAGTGTGGCACATCATTTTTCGCAGCCACATGTTTGTCCAGAGTCCAGCTATATAGCTATTGACATCATACTTTTGCCAGGAAATTCCTTGTCATGTTCAAGGTGTATGTCAGCAGACCGACATCGAGGAATAGTGAAGAGACTTGACATTTGACTCGACACATGGCAGGTCTTGTGGACTTGTAAGGACTTTTAATGACATGGACAAGTATATAATGCCAACTGTCCTGTGAGTTGTCTCGATGGTCAGTCAGAATTGTCGCGGTCATCACTCTTTTCAACTGTTCACAATATGATTTGCACATTTTCCCAGCTACTAGATCTTCCTTGCAACAATGAATCAACTTTGAGATGACTAAGAGCCGTACAAAGAGTCCTGACGGTAGCACTAAGATCATGTCATGGAGAGAGTCCGAAAACCCTGAGATGGGTCCACAGAGTCCACCAAAAAGGTCAAATGGTTGGTGGTGACTGGAACATGAATGGATTATGATTTTCCATATTTTGGAAATAATACTCCCAACTGACTTTCATATTTTTCAGAGGGGTAGGTATACCACCAACCAGGTTCACGTTTTCTCATTTTTTGTTTGCTTGAATTGCCGCTTTGGGGGTATGTTCCATTTGGGGACCTCCATATGGTTGAACTCACCAGCGGCCACACTATTGCACTAGGTCTTTGTCGGCGTTACTCGCAGACTTCTCGGCCCAATAGAAGCAAGTGAAAGCTCCATGCTCGACACTGGTGAACTTGATCATGATCATAGTTGTTGCCTCTATATATAAATATGATATATATATATATAGTTTGTATATATATATACATAATATTATATAATATCAATATATGTATAAATCATATATATATATATACATATACAGGTTTCTGTAATTTGTCTCAGCATCCAGTAGATTTTGGGATCTTTTGGGTGCGAGTCAAAAGCTCAAGTGATTAGACTGGTTCTGCGGCATGTGGGCCGGGCCGTGGCTCTCAGAGGGCCAAGTTGCGCTGTTTGTCTAAAGTTTTATGCCAAGACCCCGTTCCATTCACTGGTTCATCAAGATTTTCCCTATTGTTTGTTTGATGTCAAAAAAGCACTGGAAAACTGATTATTTCATCAGTTCCCTATTAAATCTTCCTGGCAACATCATTTCCCAATGAAAACCTGCAATCTAGGCCCCCCAGTTAAAAGTGTGTTTATAAACCCCATGAATACTGTTAGAAGTACCATAAACCGTAGTTATGTTCACCAACAAAGGTGGTTTCGACTTTGGTGAACCGACTCACTCAACACCTCTCCGGCCATGGCAGACGACGCATCGCCCTCGCCCATGTCCTTTGCGCCTGAGCCCGAGACGTCGCAGTCGCTGGCATCGCCGGTCATGGATCTGGAGCGACGCTTGGAGCAGCTCCAGAATTCCATGGAGACGCTCGGCGAAAGTCTGGATGTATACCTTTTTGTTGGGGGGTTTTCGAATAGATAGTAGTATCCAGTAGTAGTATATTAGTATCTTATAAGTATCTATTAGATTGTTATAAGATATTAATATACTACTACTGGATACTACTAGAATTACAATAAGATATATGTAATGTCAACCCTGGATTAAGAAATTGTGGTTCATTAATTAGGGTGGGTACTCCCCAAATAGTGAAAATCGGATACTTCAATGGTATCCCCGCAATTAAACAACCTAGGGGTTTATTAATCCAGGGTTGACATTAATTATTTGATCTATTTTATTTGATTGGTGTTTTCAGATTGATGTTTTCACTCACTCGTTATTCAACACTAATCTGTGAGTAAACCGTTCCACTTCACAACAAAATACCGATGAAACCGGATTAGCTATGGACAATGGTGTTTTTTTTTCCGTTGGACATCATAGTTTATCATAGTTTATCCTATCATTCTCACCAAATCTGATGAGTTTCCACCGGGCCACAACCACCCAGGACCTTGCAATCTTCCCAGTCTTGTCAAAGCTGGTTGCCTCAGCAGGGCTTCGCTGGGGAAACCTTGAGGAGTCCCTCCAATAATAATGGCATAGCCCATATTGTATGATATGCAATATGTGCCTGTATTAGGATCATGTTTGGGGTAAATCTTGAAATATATTCCATATATGGAGCATTCGGATATGCATCCGGGTAGTCATGGCATAATCGCGGTATGGAAATGGTATGATAATGGTACGGTATAATACAGGTTTGATAATGAGCAAAAACAATGGTATAATTTATTATGATTAATCACCCATCGTGAGACTGTCATCCATTCCCGCGCTCATCTTAAACATTCCCCAGAAACATCAGAAACCATGGTTACAGAAAGTAGAGGATGTAATCACAGATGTGGGACCATAGAATGGTAATGTTTAATAACGGGAGAAGGGATTACTAACTGATTATGGGTTCTTTGCGTTTTTTTGCGATGTCCACCAACCAGCAGTTTTTTTTTGTCCCGGGTGTTTGAGACTGTTTGTATATTTATAATTATTTATATATATATGATACGAATCAAGTCATCGTTCAACTCATTGTTGATTGCAGTAGGTAATGCATGTTACTTGGTTCAAACCCATATTTCCCTATGGATCCAAACACTGTGTGAGAAGGTACTTGACCGTCCAAATTATAGTAAAATATACTTCAGAGACTTCCTAAGAAGGTACGACTGGATCCATAGGGTTTGTTAATTGAGTCCAATTTCTTTCACACCATGACCGAACTTGAAGAAGTTTCGTTTCCTGCTGCGCTTTGGACCATCCAAGAACAGCCCCAGGGGCCCCAGGACGGAATTCCCATGGATCGTTGAATAGAAACCGCGACCTAGGGTGATCTCACCATGGTTATAGCCATTTTCATAACCAGAACTATCAGAACTGGCCCCCAAGTTGGCCAAGTTGGGATTGAAGCCCAAAGGTTAAGCCCCTGTGTTGATACCAAGCTGAATCGACAGTAACCCTCAGCCAGGCATCATCCTGGAAGAGCTTCGTTCCCTGCTTTTGGAACTGAAGGCTTTGGGCTCCCCGCAACTAGGCGATCGAACGCAAACTGGGCCTGGTTCTGTGTTTCTGTGGTTTTTTATTGTTTTTGTGAAATCGTTGTTTTTCTATCAATGGTCTACGAATTATATAACTATTATTTGACATTAGCGCTTCAACATTTGTGACATAGTTTTGCTGAGAATTCAACAAGTACTAAGCAGCAACATACATCACAATGCCATACTAAAAGGAAGTCATGGAACAAGACTGCCATACTAAAAGGAAGTCATGGAACAATTTCATAAGCTGGAATAAAACCCCCCTGGGCCAATGCCAGGTGACAGCAACAACGTGTGTATATGAGAATGTCAATGTCAAACACGGCCCCACAGCATCCCTCAATTCAGAACGTCCTGGGACTCCCAGTTGTCGTAGTACCTTGGTACTACTTGGTACCTGGGGAGATCAATGCTACATGTGCCTCTCAGCCCCCTAGTTCCCAGGGCAATAGATAGATAAATAGATAGATAGATAGATAGATAGTCTAGATGCCGTGAAAGGCTTGACACAAAGTTGCTGAGGTTTGTCTCTACACCGGAGTAACCAGTACACCCAACCAAGTAGATTCCAGAATTTCCAGACTATGCCACCCAATTCATACTAAACGCATAATGTTGGCATATTTTGGCCCAAGTAATGTCGTTTTCTGAAACATGGGGGTTTGGCGCATATATAGTTTAACCAAACTATATCCCATAACATTCTTACATGCTACATCAGTCAATAATTGATGGCTGTGTTTATTTTTGTTGACAGGGAAAACATGAGGATGGTGATGGGGATGAGTGATGAAGATGATTTGTCAATGATTATTGACGATGACGATGACGATGATGATGATGATGATGATGGCGATGACGTTGATGGTGATGGCTGTGATAGTGATGATTATGATGGTTACAATGACTATGATGATTATGGTTATTATGATGATTATGGTGGTTATGATCATTGCAATGATTACGATCATTATGATCATTATGATGATTACAATGATGATGGTGATGATCATCGTCGTCGTAATCATCATCACCACTATCGTCATTCTGAAGTGATGCTTATGATGATATTGATTGACTGGCTGATTGATTGGTTGATTGATTGATTGATTGCTTAATTGATTGAACTGTTCATTGATTGTTTGACTTATTGCCTGATTGTTTGCTTATTGATGGGTTGAATGATTGATGATTGTTTGCTTGATTGATTGAATGATTGACTGACTGACTGATTCATTGATTGGTGATAATGCATGGTTGATGCTTGATACTTGATGATACCCTCTGGTAATGACTAACAGTTTGCGAAATTGAACATGGCCATTGAGTTCGTTGATTTACCCAGCTATAAGATGGTAATTGTTTATAGTTTTTTGTATCTTTACTACCAGAGTCATAGAATTAGTTAAAGGGAACATTTACAGGAAAACCATATATTTGTTGGTAAAAACCGTGGTTTCCTGTAGATTTTCCCTTTCCAGAAACAGTTGAGAATTTGATCATCCCAACTGACGTTCACTCCATGATTTTTCAGAGGGGTAGGTCAACCATCAACCAGATACAATTTTGGGATACGATGTCATTTTTATTTAAAGACATACAGTCCTGAGAGACCTTTTTTTTCAGCAACACTTGCTGTGGGTTTCACATTGGCCACAATTTGCATTGTTGGGAGGTAAGTAAGTGAGTGAGTGATGAATGAGGGAAGGAAGGGAGGAAGGAAGGAAGGAAGGAAGGAAGAAGGACGGCCGGAAGTACTGTAAGGACGTAAGAGCGAGGTGTTTGAAAACAATGCGCTAGAACAACAATATTGCCATCTTACACTTTTGCAATCGCTTGACAAAGAAGACCTTAAACCGATATCGATATATATATATATGCTTCGGTTAGTTGGGCATGTCTCCGACTTTGGGCAGATGCCTTGGCTGCCCAGGCGAAAGAGAACGCCACCGTTTTTGACCCGCAGCTGATGTGATGGGGGGTACCCCAGGGGTTGTTGAAATATGGGGATTCATGATTGTCACAGCGCATCGATACATGTGAATCGATCATAAATATGATTCGATCATATTAATGCGTCATAAGTCATAATGCGTCAAATGCCAGACATTTTGGGTTTAATACCCGTGTTGTTGTTTTTTTTTGATATCTGTAATCTATATTATATAGTTCTATTATAGACCATTCCGATGACATCAGGTTTTGTGGTACATGTGACTGGTACACAACCATATTCAAATTCAAAACTAGCATGAACAGCACTGCGTTTGAAACAACAGTAGGACATCAAATAATCCTCTGATAATCAGACATCGCAATTGCAAATCCTGTGCAGATGGTTAATGGGATAATCTGCGAGCTAAATGGTTGATTTTTTCCGTGTTTGCCAGAGCGCAATTGACTCATTTGAGGGTTATTTTGGCTGTGGATGGCCTTAGTGACTATGTAAAAATGAGGAATCACTATGCATTCCATACATGCTCCGAGAAAGACATAATACCAAGATCTTGTATTTTGAACATATTTGAACGATACCAAGTGAATTGAAACAACAATATTCCTGTCAAACGCGATCCAAACGGAAGGATTCCAGCATGAGTGTCGTTGTGATTGGTGGACAGCTAATACAGAGGGAGATGAATGGGACTCAAAAAGAGCATGGAAAACCCAACATGAATGTAGATAATTTCCCGATTCCGGGTTTCCCCATGGGTTTTCCACATTTTTGTGTACGTGTACCCAAGGGTATTACATTGTATTACATGATATGGCAGTGTGTCAAAACCTTGTACCCCTGGTGAACATCAAAATAGCTGGTAAATGGATGTTCATCCCCCTAAAAATGGTATTAATAGGTATTGATCCATATCCATATATTACTTGGGTCCGCGTAAGATCCCATCATGCCCCATTCATTGAATAAATATCTCAGGTCGTCACGTGCCGAAAATTCGCGCACAGAATACATCGATACCCAGCGTATATTATAAGTTTATAATAGTTTATATGTATATAATACCTTTTGATATACATCATGCATATATATATATATACATGTATATTATGTAAATATATATATATATGTTTGTACATGCAATTTATTTGGTGTTTTTTTGGCGGTTACGTTTCTTTCTTGCCGTTTCGTTTTTTTTCAATTATTTCTGGTTCTCAGCTTACCTGCTTCTCTGCTTTTCGCTGCCTCTCTTTTGTTTCTCATATTGTACATAAAGCCAAAGACGCATCATATAATACATAAACCGTTCATAAACCCTAAATCAACCCTAAATAAAACCATATAAAACCCAAAACAAACACAAAAAACATTAAAACAACTCTAAATAGACCCCAAACATGCCCTAAATAAATCTAAAGCAAATCCTAAATAAACCCTAAAGCCACCCTAAATAGATTCTAAACCAACCCCAAAAAGATATTCAACCACGCCTAAATAAACCTCGCACCAACCCTAAATAGATCTTAAACCAGGCTTAGATAAATCCTAAACCAACGCTAAACAAACCTTAAACCAACCCTGAATAGGTCCTACACTAATTCTAGACAGGTACTAAACCAAACCTAAATAAAGCCTAAAACCATCTAAAACCGACCCTACATGAACCCTGAATGATTTTTTTTTTTAAACCAAACCGAAATAAATCCTAAAACCAACCCTAAATAGATCTTAAACCAACCCTTAAATAAAGCTTACGCCAACCCTAAATAGATCCTGAACAAACCCTAACTCCAAAACCAACTCTGAAGAAAAACAAAAACCAACCCTAATGGAAACGTTAAACTAGCCCTAAAACCAATCCTAAATGAACCCAACAGTTGCAGACCATGTTGTGAGCTTCCAGCTCCAAAATGCTGCCAGCAAGGAAAATGGACAGAATCAGGAAATTTAAAAAACGGAAAAAAAGAAACAAACAATTCCGGAGCCTTTTAGATTCTTTTCCACCTAGTTGTGCAGTGTCCAAATCTCGTTCCACATACTGAAAATAGGCCCATAGATCCGCCTGAAGCCTCGTTTTGCTGATGAACTCCACCTTTTCGGCAGAGATTTTTTTCCATAACGCATAAGTTTCAATCCCATGAAAGAAGACGATCAACATGGTGATTTCACGAACGCCGAACCCCCCCCATTTCGGTGACCTTCCCAAAACTAATGGGTGGATTTCGATGAAAAATCGGGCGAATTTCAGCCGGTGGACGCAGGAAGGATCCTCTCGACGTGGCGCCGTCGGCACCTTCCGACGTGCCCATTTTGATGTCGATCCCCGGGCAGAACGAGGAGGGCGCTGCGGCCTCGAACCCGGAGCCGCCGCGCCGCCCGATGAAACGCGGAGGGGACGTCTGTTTTTGTGAGAAACGTGCGGATGGCCCCAGGAGAAACCTATGATTTGGGAATGGTTGGGAATGGTTTATGATGATTTCTGCTAGGATGGGGGATGGTGTATTATTGTATTGGCCTTAATTATCAGTTTAAATCTGTTGCTACAGCTGTGCCAACTATATAGCTATTTTATGTCTGTTTTGAATGGTTTTGAGGTCTAAGATTGACCAATAACTCCATCTCCAATTGGGATCTGAAAATGGGACGGTATAGCCCGTGTTGCCTTGCCATTTAGGAGAAATGATCGTCAAAATTATTGTCTTTGGGCCCGATCCTTTTTTCAGGACCCAAATGGGATTGTAGTTGCAGATCAATGCCCAGATGCTCTTTGCATCCTAAGAAGTATCCCATACTTGGCGCTACTTTGGATCTAGTGTAAGTGTAGGTATACCGGTATGTATACGTATTCCATGAAATACTTCAGTACATATTCACCAACACTTGCCCCAAAGATGGCATGCAAAGAATATTTGCCTACATGGAGTATTTGGGAGGGAGAGAACATGAGAGAACATGAGAGAATCATCTGAAATAGTGCAAAGAGTTCATGCATGTGAACCCTTGTCCCGATGTAATGCATCTGCCTTTGTCTGACAATGGGGTACCCCCAAGGGAATGATCAGAATGCCTTGAGGTCAGTCGCTTGAACGTTGTCATAAACTTGCTGAAAACCGCAATTCTTCAGACACACCCAAATCTCATATAATTACTTGGTTATCACATGTTACCACACTAATATTGCCCTGATATCCCTATCTTTCCAGTCAATCCCCTACTTGGGAGTGCAGTTGAGGTTATTAACAGATATGACTATACTATAACATGATATAACCAAGCATACCATTCCCCACAAGTTAGCATATTATGCCCCCCCTAAGGCCCTATCGTGTTTTTTCTATGCTTAGATCTCCAATTTCACTATGGTTTATGGTAGATATAACTAACTAGTATTCATGGGGTGAAACTAAACCAACGTTCACATCACGACTGGGGGGCGCCACATTGTATGGATGTTGACTATGGATACTATTCATATGGCCTATCTCAACTATATCCATGATATGCTTCCCACGGATTTCCCATACTTTTCCAATCTCCCCAGCCGCCAGGCAGCCCCTCAGTCCGGCCGGCCAAGAAACATGCCGTGTCGACCTTGGCCAAGGTACCGTGTCTGCTGACATTTGTGGAGAGTGTGGCGGTTGGATTCCTTAAATGCTGATGTTTTTTATGGTGAAATCCCCTATTCATATTATGTTTTTTGATTGGGCACATCGAGTTTTTTTCATGTTTATGTAATGTTCGATGGGGGGTAGCTATTTCTCATAAAACAAGTTTTAAGGGGAGTCAGGGTGAGCTAAGTAGATTGATGCAAAGACAACCCACCATGTTGGAACTTCATTACCAGCTTAAACAACATTTCCGTTTATTTTGATGTAATGTTAACACCGGGTTAATAAACCCCCCCTCCCCCCCTATAGGTCAACTAGGTCAACAAGGTCCAGTCAGAAGGTCCAAAAACCGAACCCCCGAAATAATGTGCCCATTCATTCATCCATAAACGATTATTATAAGATTCCTATGAGAAAAGATAAGAAAACCTATGGTAAAGCATCAAATTCCTATTGAAAGATTGGAAAATTAGTGGTAAACCATCAGATTCCTATGAGAAAAGATAAGAAAACCTATGGTACCCACCATCAGATTCCTATGAGAAAAGATAAGAAAACATATATAATACCATCAGATTCCTATGAGAAAAGATAAGAAAACCTATGGTGAAGCATCAAATTCCTATGGGGAAAGATTGGGATTCCTATGAGAAAAGATAAGAAAACATATATAATAGAAAAGATAAGAAAACCTATGGTAAACCATCAAATTCCTATGGGGAAAGATTAGAAATTTAATGGTAAACCGTCAGATTCCTATGAGAAAAGGTAAGAAAACCTATATAATACCATCAGATTCCTTTACGAAAAGATAAGAAAACCTTTGGTAAACCATCAAATTCCTATGAGAAAAACAAGATGCAGCCCACGAACCCGAATGCTCACACGTACGTTAATGGCACAGGTGTCCAAACATATGGATTTGCAGTCACGCAGAACACTTTTCTGCAATAGTTTATTGGAACAGTCTTGTACATATTTCCTCTGTTACAAGTCTGCAGTGTGGAGTGTAAAGTGTAGAGTGTGGAGTGTGAAGTGGAAAGTGTAGAGTTTGGAGTGTGGAGTGCGGAGTGTAAAGTAAGGAGTGTGGAGTGTAAAGTGCGGAGTGTGGAGTGTAAAGTGTGGAGTGTGGAGTGTAGTGTGTGGAGTGTGGGGTGAGGAGTGTGGAGTGTAAAGTGTAGAGTGTAAAGTGTAGAGTGTGGAGTGTAAAGTGTGGAGTGTAAAGTGTGGAGTGAGGAGTGAGGAGTGCACATGAGGAGTGTAAAGTGCAAAGTGTAAAGTGTAAAGTGTGGAGTGTAAAGTGTAGAGTGAGGAGCGTAAAGTGTAAAGTGTGAAAATGAATGGTAAACCATGAGATTCCCATTAGACAAGATCAGAAAACCTATGGTAAACCATCAAATTCCTATGAGGGAAGATGAGGAAACCACGTAGAAGCCATCAAATTCCTATGAGGGAAGATTCGAAAATGAATGGTAAGCCATGAGGTTCCTATGAGAAAAGATAAGAAAACCTATGGTAAACCATCAAATTCCAATCAGAAAAGATCAGAAAACCTTTGGCAAACCATCAAAATCCTATGAGGGAAGATGAGGAAACCACGTAGAAACCATCAAATTCCTATGAGGGAAGATTCGAAAATGAATGGTAAACCATTTGATTCCTATGAGAAAAGATAAGAATACCTATGGTAAACCAAAATAGGAAGTAACCCTGGAAATAGTATTCCGAATTAAAAAGTAAAAGGGAGTAATAGCAAATTAGTCCCACCAAAAAATTGGGGATCCCAGAGGGGCTTCGCTAATTGGGGTGTATTTTAGTGTTATTAGGGGGGGAAATCAGCACCTAATTGACTTTAGTATTGCCCCAAAATTTTCGGAGGGAACGGGCTTCGCTAATCCCGGGGTTTTATTATTCCTGACTTAACATTAATGTAATCATCATGTAGCATGTATGTCAGTATGTACAGTAAGACTAAACGTCAACGTCGGTCGTTCTTCGCCATGGATATCCTATATTCCAGTGAGCCTACAGCCATGGAGCACCATTTTACAACAGCTACAGTAAGTTGTTGAACATATATAACTCCAAATTCGATATGGTTTGTACAACTAGTTATATCCAAGGTTTTGACTGAGTTGTTGTTCTTAGATATTCATAGGTTTTAGCTGTTTTGTTTTTGTTTTATATATATATGTGTGTGTGTACAGTTACAATGGGGGGACCCCCAGTCGTCATAAGCTGGTCTTTAATTCCCATGAATAACTATAATTATAAGTTGGTTGTAAGTATCATAAGCCATAGTGAAATGAGAGTTTAGTTCACCAACATAGCTATCATAAATCAGCTATAATCCCATGTGTTTGTTCATTGTTTTCTTGGTTAGGTTATTATATTCCAACGGTTTGTACAGTAAGCCCATTGATATCCCCATTTGTGTTATAAATTTCCATGAATTATCCTAAAATCCCATCAAAATTCAAGTAATCCTATATGGTTTCTCCCATTTTCCCATGATATTCCCATGGTTTCGCCATGGATCTCCTGACGCTGTAGGTCTCCGAGGAGCTCTCAGAGATTATGCGCAACTCGCAGCGCTCGCAGCACTCACAACATTCCAACCCAGTGCCTCGCAAGGAGGTGTGAATAGTTACCATAGTTTTTGAGTACTAATAGTGTAGTAATACCATAGTACTAATTGTTTCAATAGTTAACCAGTGTTAATAGTTGTTCATACCATAATAACGACCATAGTACTAATAGTTTGATTAATACCGTAGTGTTTTAATCATGGGATGAATGATACAATAGTTATGAAACAACTACCATTATTCAAAACTATGGTAATACTGTAGTTACGTAATACCATGAAACCGTACTTAGTTCCATTACGGTTGAATAATACTATAGTTGTTCATTAATACCATAGTTGTGAATTAGTAACACCATGAAACCGTACTAATATTTTCCCAGTGTGTTGAATTTAGATCGAGGAAGGTATCACAATAACTATGGCTAAGATTAATAACTAGTGGATAACTTCATTTCAAATAACTTTATGATGGTTATACTGGTCATATTAGCCCATTATTCCCAATTTAGTAAGGAAGCCTTCTTTAATCAATTCCTTTTTTCATTAAGGAAATTTACTTAAATTAAGGATAAGTTAATTTGATAACGGTGGTTTATGGTGCTTGAAATTTTATAGTTAATGATGATTATCATAGTTAAACTAACAATCATCACATAGTTAATGAGGCATTTTTACAGCTTTATGGTACAATTGTTTATAAAAAGGATCCTAATGGGAAATAATGGAATAGTGTTTCTCGAAATGATACCCTCTGGTAAACTAACATAGCTATTGAAAATGGCAATTTATAGTGGATTTACCCATTAAAAATAGTGCTTTTCCATAGCTATGTTAGTTTACCAGAGGGTGATGGGATCTTTGTAAATTTGAACTATAACCGGGGTATATATGGTGGATGATCATCGGGATGAATTGTATTTTTTTTCTGGACCTTACTGCGACCGAAATCTGAAAAAATGAGGAACATATCATATTAAACGACAATGGTCTTAATTACCTTCTTACGATGAATAACGGAAGATAACCCAAAACAAAAGAATGAGGAATGTTTTCTTATTGCGACAATGTATTTTCCCTTATTTAAGGATTTTAAATGACTTCTTTGTTTTTGTTATGGCATGTTTTTTTTTGGGGGGGGGTCGCGCAGGAGTTTTATTTTAGATTTTTCCGAACATGTTTATGTATTTTTCGAACAAACAGTTTTTTTCTTGTAATTTGTTAGTTTGTTTCATTCTTTTAATTTGAATTTAAACGACAAAATTAGTAATCCCTTCCTCCTAATACTAAACGCCCTCCCCTATTACTAAACACGGCAGGTAGTTTTTAGTATTAGGGTGGTATTTATTATTAGGGAACCTTAATAATAAAAACTAGTTTTTCCGATCTCAAAATCAATTAAATTTCTTTTTTTAACGCGATCAAAATATTCCCAAAAACTGGATTTCGAAGCTTCCCCCTAATATTAAACTAAAACCCTTAAAAATAATTATTCGTTTTTCCGATCTCAAAATCAATTAAATTTCTTTATATAACGCAATTAAGATATTGCCAAAAATTTGATTTCGAAGCTGCCCCCTAATATTAAATCAAAACCCTTAATAATAAAAACTATTTTGTCCGATCTCGAAATAAATTAAATTTCTCGATATAAGGCGATTAAAATATTGCCAAAAATTGAATTTCGATGCTTCCCCCTAATTTTAAATTAAAACCCTTAATAATAAAAACTATTTTTTCCGAGCGCAAAATCATTTAAATTTCTTTATTATAACGCAATAAAGATATTGCCAAAAATTGGATTTCGAAGCTGCCCACTAATATTAAATTAAAACCCTTAAAAATAATTATTCGTTTTTCCGATCTCAAAATCAATTAGATTTCTTTATATAACGCAATTAAGATATTGCCAAAAATTGGATTTCGAAGTTTCCCCCTAATATTAAATTAAAACCTTTAATAATAAAAACTATTTTTTCCGATCTCAAAATCAATTAAATTTCTTTGTATAACGCGATCAAAATATTGCCAAAAATTGAATTTCGAAGCTGCCCCCTCATTTTAAATTAAAACCCTTAATAATAAAAACTAGTTTTTCCGATCTCAAAATCAATTCAATTTTCTTTTTATAACGCGATCAAAATATTCCCAAAAACTGGATTTCGAAGTTTCCCCCTAATACTAAATTAAAAACCTTAATATAAAAAACTAAAAAAATCGGACGGACCCTAATAATAAATACCCCGGGGTCGACTGGTTTTTAGTATTAGGGGGAAAACCCACAAATGATAGCTTGATTTTCAATTTGTTTTCTAAAGGGGATCAACTAAAAGTCAAATTGGCCAATCTGAAATTTTCAAAAATTGGAGATGGACACTAGTTTTTAGTATTTGGGCGGGGTTTAGTATTAGGAGGAAGGGATTAATCTAAAACCAACAAACAAGTTTATTAGTTCGCTTTATCCTCCGAAAAAAATATTAGAGGTGTGCCCTAGCTAGCACTAGATCAAGAACAAACATCGCTCATGACTGAAATACCGAAGAAAAATGCTGAGAACATACATATCCCATTCCATGATGTAAACAAAAAATCCTTAAATTCAAGTTACCTTCCTTTAACAGGGCAACCTTCTTTTTTGAAGGAAAACATCTTATAACCTTAACCTTACTTAATTTGGAAAGGTGTCTTTAATTCAGCAAAGTTTTCCGTTGAATAAGGTATAATTATTTGCCCTTGTCTACTATAACTGGGATGAAATAAGTCCTACTAAGGGTATATATCATGAAATAGACCATTTGCAGCTCTTAAGGGATCTAACTGAATTTTCCTTACCACCGGGTAATTTAACAGTTTGCTTTTGAAAATGGCCCATAGAAATAGTTTAGTTACCTATTGATGGTGATTTTCCACTTTGCAAACTGTTAGTTTACCAGAGGGTAAATCTCCATGAATCCCCATGAAAATCATCATTTATGATCATTATTGACCTCTATTGACCGCTATCAACCACTATCCATCTCCACTGGTTGATTAATGGTTAAACCACCAATATTTTTCACTATGATCTCCTTACTTTTGATAATATATATATATATATACATTTACTATCCATCTCGGTGTCATTATTCATCTCCATCATTAAATATTTTCCGAACTCATCACTCTTCCATCCGAACTCATCACTCTTCCAGTACCCAGGCGCAGCTCAACGAGGCACAGCTCAGCGTGCCGAGCCCCGAGCGCAACCTTGCGAGCAGCGAGGCGAGGGAATGGCAATCGACGGGAATCGCTTTGGATGGGTGGGTGTATATATATATATATATGTACATATATATATACATACATTATTTATATATCATGTATATGTATATAAATGTGTGGGTATGGATGGATGGATGGATGGATGGATGGATGGATGGATGTGATTAATGTTATGTTATGTTTTGTTTTGTTATGTTATATTATGATGTGTTATGTTATTTATGTAATGTATGTAATGTATGTAATGTAATGTAATGTAATGTAACGTAATGTAATGAAATGTAATGTATGTATGTGTATATATATAAGTGTGTGAGTATATATATATATCATATATTGAAGATAATGTATTTGTTTTATATATAAATGTGTGTGTATGTATGTAATGTAGTGCAATGTAATGTAACGTAACGTAATGTAATGTAATGTAATGGTATGGTATGTTATGGTATGTATGTATGTATGTAATTAATGTTATGTTACGTTACGTTATGTTATGTTATGTTTTGTTATGTTATGTTATGGTATGTATGTATGTATTTATGTATGTAATGTATGTAATGTATGTAATGTATGTAATGTATGTAATGTATGTAATGTATGTAGTGTAATGTAATGTAACGTAACGTAACGTAACGTAACGTAATGTAATGTATGTATATATATATAATTATATATATATACATATGTGAGCATATATATCATATATTGAATATATTGTGTGTGTTTTAAATGTTTTGGTTGAAATGTTAGTCTCTGTTATGTTTGAAATTATCTGATTATTGAATAGCGTTTTTTTTTATTGCAATGGGTTTACCACATTATGTTTGCACTGTGGTAGGTTAGGGCTAGGGTTGGGTGGTTTTTTGGCTGACTTCAGTTTGACATAGTAATACACTTTAGACTAGGTCACTATTGCGAAGAATCTGATGCCTAATGTTGATAAAGATGATGGCTTGAAGGGTACTTAGTATTTGGAAAAAAAAAGAAACATTTCATTCGGTGACAGCATTGAAAGTTATATAGTTGGTTCACAGGACGTGTATAGTTGGCAGGTCTTTTTTGGAACTGGTGGTTGTGGTTCAGATGTCGTGGAAATTCGCATGTTTCCCTTGTAAGATTGTTGAACAAAGTCCAGAGTTGTTTGCAAAGCATGTGCATATCTCATTTGTGGTCGGCCATATTTCACCCCTGTTTGCGTTGTGATTTCCGCAAGCCAGGACACGGCGCGTGTGACACGGTTTGCATCGTTAAAGTGGTAGTAACAAATCACCAAACTAATGTACCGCTATTTGAAGTAGTAATGTGTGTGTTTTCCATTTTTTGGGGGTTGCTATAGTTGATGAGTCTGGTCTCCAGTGAATGCGTCTGGTCATTCTTGAAGTCTTGAAATCATTCATGAAGGGCAAGTGGCTTTGACCCATGCTCAATGGGAATTCCAGGATCCTAAAATGGAGGTACTGTACCATATAAGGCCATATTTTGGGGGTATATCCTCTTACATAGGCTTTATATATGGTAGGTACCTCCAATTTAGGATCCTGAAATGGCCATTGACATGCTCACATTTCCCGTGGACTTGTGGGAACGTCGGGGGATGCCGCAATCATCGAGATTTTTGGGGTCCCCATTTTCAGACAACCCTCGCTGGATCTTTTCTGTGTTTGTGTTTTTTGTCCAGATGCATTGGGTTACTACACATGTCGGGCCCCGCAGTTGTAAGTTTGTTTATAAACTATAAACCCCATTACATATTGCAGTAACTATTGTTTGAAGTATCCTAAATCATAGTTATGGGAGTTACTCGTATGTTCACCAACTTAGATATCGTTTGGGGGCCAAATTTGCAGGTGGTTCAAGACTCGTGTCCAGACAAGTCGGCAAAGGTTCTGGGATGTCCAATGGCATTTCAGCTGGTAACGACAGCAATTCCCGCAAATTGCAAAGTGTTTCTTGCATGGTTTCCTTTGTTTTCTGTTGGAACGTATTCTTTTGATCCATCACACATGTTGCTTTTGCATGGCGGGGAAACCGAAAACTATGCCGTGACCTGAGGTTCGCAAATGTACCCATTTTCTGTCACTATGGGAGTCTACTCAATCTACTCAAATTCATTTTGGTATTAATTTTGATGAATTTTGAAGGCTCTCCGTTTCATAAACTACAGTAGCGGTTGTCCGATGCATTCCATACTTACACTTACAGACTGTGCAGTTTTAAAATGTTTAAGTACACCAAAGAAAACATAGTATACCTAGACCCTCAATTGACCCACTGAGCTTGGCATTTGACCCCATTAATTACATTTTAATTGGGAGTCAACTGAGGGTGAAGGTGTGTAATATTTATGACAATATCATATAATATAATACAATATAATAAAATACAATATTTTACAATATTATACAATATTATATAATACAATACAATATAATATTTTATTTAATATATAATATACAATATATAATAATATATATATATATAATCATTTTTATATAGTTATTATATAATTATACAGTTCCCTAGTTGCCCTTCCGGTCGCCATAAGCCACAAAGTTTCAATTGAAACCGAAACATTGCGCTTCTTCAACCCTGATGCAAAAACTTCAAGGAATGAACCTAAACACAGTCCCAAAAATGGGACCGCCTGGCGGTCCCATTTTCGGGACCGCATGCGCAGCTCAGTAAAAGAACACAAGAAAAGCATTTTCACGGTCCCATTTTTGGGACCGTCAATCGCAAAATCAACAGCAAAGGCCGACCCGTGCAACAAGAAAAAATACCACTGCGCTTATTTAAGCAACAAGCATATAGATTTGGAACAGAGGAGGCCCGCACACGCGAAGCCTGATTTCAATTGACTTGTCGGGCCCAAAAATGGAACCTGAAAGCTCACATGTGGTATCAGCTGTCTCCATTCACTGGCTCCAATGTGGCGATTGCGATGCAGCACCACCCAGGCAACATTCACCAATCCTTGGCTACTCCGCGCTACTCCGCTACTCCGTGCTATGTTTTAATTCAATCACCTAATGTACTTGACGCGATATCGAAACGATGACGGAGTAAGAAAGCCTTCAATATTTCACCTTCCCACATCTTTCCATAAGCAGATTCTTATGCCATCCCGTTTCAAATTTATACTAGTAATTTAATAACGGGATTGATTGAAAAGATCATGATTCATCTTTTTTCCGGGCTGAAGACTTCAGTAGAAGTTCAGAGGGGCAAGGAAGGCCAACAAAGGGGCAGTAAAGTATTCAATACAATCATTCAAATGGAAGCCGGCCACCTGCGCGAAAACCCACAAACTCCGCAACAACAAGAAAACTCAAGCAATCACCTAACGCTGCAAAAGGCTGATGGGCTTTCTTTTAGCAGCAAACAATCAAGCCACCAGACGAAACGAAATAATAAGAAGCTAACTTCAACTGGGTTCAAGCAGCAACAAAAAAACAAAATCATCTACGAAACAGCTCGCTCCGACGGACCCAATTCTGGGTCCGGAAAACTCTCAAAACTGGCTTCGCTCAAAAGGGTTTCCCCAGTATTTATTTGTATTTAGTTATTTATATACATATATACATATATATATATATATACATATATATTTAGTTATTTATATACATATATACATTTATATATAGATTTACATTCTGTCAAAATCCATAGAATGTAGCCAGCTTGACCGACTACATCCATGTTGTGAAGTCGAACCTAGGTGAGACTGAGAGCGCGGAAAGGAACCTTGACTGGACATGGGGGGCATGGCTGGGTTCTTTAAGCGCTACTTGCTGGATTTGGGAAGAAAACTCTGGCTCGATCGTGGATGGATACTTTGGTATATACTGGTTGGTGGTTTGGAACATGCATTTTCTTTTTCGTACATTAGGAATTTCATAATCCCAACTGACTAATATTTTTCAGAAGGGTTGAAACCACCAACCAGCATCGCTTTCTCTAAATGGGGACATTCGCTAACCAGCCATGAGAAAAGCAGTGCAATTATCTAAGATTGGCGATGCTGCGGTTGGTTTCACCAGCAGCTGGTACTATCCGGGAGTCTTTTTAAGGAGCGTTGCTACATTTCCATCAGAAAACCTACTTATGAGAGTTGCAAACCAACTTAGCCAAGGGGGCAGCACCTTGCAGTGTTCCAGTTTAACTTTCTCCAGTTGATTTCTTACAAAACATTTGAGTAAAAATGTGTTTGTCAGCATAGACTCTTCATTTATTTTATGGTTCGCTATTATTGTTGCTTTTACTTCCCATCCTTAGTAAAATCCATTAAATCAACATATGTCCTTTCAATAATCTTATCCTCATTAAATTCCAATCAATTCATTTTAAACCACCATGGTGAATTCACACTAAATCACAGTGCCTTCAATAATCCCTTTCTTATAAAAAGTCACATGCCTAAATCCCATTAAAATTCATCAACCTCCACAAAATCCCAACACATGTACGGTTGAAGTTCGATTCATTCCCTGTTTTTTTTTCCATAGTTAAGCGTATAAATCCGTTTACAGATATTTAAATTGTATTAAATTCATATTTAAATTCCCAAAGACTTGATGGTTCCATCCCCATGAAATCTCTGGAAAATCTCATGGAAAATTCAACGACATCCCTAAGAGGTTAGATGAAATCCCCGCACTTCTCCATGGTTGAAGTCCATCTAGTTCTAGTTTTAACACCCCAAAAGTTGATGGTGAAATCTCCCAGATGTCCAGCGTGGATTATTCTACAATAACTATAGTTGTTACCCTCTGGTAAACTAACAGTTTGCTATTAAAAGTGGCCATGTATAGTTTATTTACCCATTCAAAATGGTGATTTTCCATAGTTATGTTAGTTTACCAGGGCGTAAAATCCCACATGTTCCTTCCCAACCTTGGATGGGTAGGTCTTCATCCTTGAGTTGTTTGCTATAAATGGCCAACTAGCAGAGGATGATATGTTTTTCTGGACTACCAAAGATTGACCATTTTTTCTCTATTCAATAAGATAAAGATATCTTATATATCAATTTCATATTGCATCCATTGGTTAGATATGTAACTATGTCGAGTTTTTTGTGCATATATATATATATATCGATAGGGTTGTATACAATGACGAATCTATTCGTGTTGTTTTGGTTGAATTATATACCATGTCACTATTATCAGTATTTTGAAGTAGGGCTTATGTATGATGCTTAATGCTAGATATATCTGTAATTAATAAGAGTTGTACACCATCTTGCCATAGTCAAAACCTTAGGGTTTAAATTCAAAAACAGTTGATGGTTGAATCCCAGAATTTCCGCAGTTGATGCTTCTACAATAACGGTAGTCTTGCTGTTTAAAAAAAACATGTTCCCATACGTAATAACTATAATTATTGTAGAATCCATAGCTCGTGTAATTAACTTTAAAGTATCGATATCTATAGTGATCCCATAGTCAACTATAATACAGTACTAATAGGATGACTATAGATATAGTACCAACATTATCCTATAGCTACTTGGTGGAGCAGCCCATGAATCATAAGTGGGTTAGTAAAACCCCCATGGTGAAATAAGTGGATTAAATCTACTTCTCCCATGCAAATCACGTGGGTTTGTACCAAGTCACGAACACGATTCGTCAGAGCCACCAAGAAGCTATGAGGGATGTGGGTGTATATATATATAGTGATCCTATAGTTCTGGGATCGATATAACCACATTCCATGGGATTATAGTCTATAGGCCATTAACTATGGGTATGGGATGGGGTATCATTATTATAGTTAATTAATGTAAATTATCCATGGGTATCCTATAGATTCTCCCATAGGTCAATATACCCACATTATTATTATATTGACCTATAGTTAACTATCATTATCATAGTTAACACTATCATTATAGCTAACTATCACCATTAGATAGTGTTAACTAGAATAATAATGATATATCATTATCATTTTAAATATAGCATTATAATGAAGTAGTGAAGCCAAAAAGTGTGATAGTTAACTAGATAGAGATGAACAAGTTCACTATAAGATATCCCCACATCCCTAGTTGGTCCCCCGTTACCGAGGCCATGCTGCGTCCTTGTTGGAACTGGTGCTGCCATCCGGGCCTAGCCTGGTGGACCCTGCCGCAGCAGCCTCCATGGAAGACCTGGAAGGGTACACGGCGCGCGGAACCGGTGGTGAAACCAACGGGGGACCCGGGAAAATCATGGGAAATTCGTGTTTTTTCAGCAGTTTTTGAATGTTTTTGTGAGAGATGGAGGATGGAATGACTTGAATGATGTTCATGGATTTTGGATGATTTTGGTGCCCTATAAATCGCTAAATCGCTGAGTTGGTTCTTAACTAGAGTAGTTTACGTTCTGGTTCTTTGCTATTAATGTGGGTAAGACGATAGTAAACTATCTTCCAAATCAACATTTTTATAGGGGTATAAACCATTCCCAAATGGATGGTTTATGGAATTGTTTTACCCGCATTATACCGGTAGTTCGTTGCGGTTATGGGCACCAACTTTTACCTTGGCACCACCTTGTAGGGTCTATCGATTTCGATTTGGGATTTGAGATTACTGTTTTTGCAGCGTTGGGGAAACACGTGTAAATGGCATGTCGGCATGTCCGATCGATATAATACCGATATGTTTATCTATAGTTGAATGGAACATATTCCAACAGTTTCCAGCTAAAGAGGGGGTTCTTACTTTGTAGGTGGTGCATGTTATAGACTTCGCTGACTTATCACTATCTCGCTGGCTGTCACCATGCATAGGGGATGAAGGGATATGATCATCACAAAAGGATATTCAATGTGTGCCCCCCGAGTCATAAGTCGGTTTCAAAACCCCAAAAACTAACTCAGTGTGGGAAACCCAGGCTGGTTTTGAAACCCAATTAAGTATAAACATAGTTGTTACTTAAGATACAAGTACCATAAACCATAGTGAAATTGGAGTTATGTTCACCAAGGATTTCGTAGGCCCTTTTGGGCCCCACGCTTGGGGATGACCACTGGGAACAACCACCATTCGACGAGAGTCGGTTGTCTCGGTTGTCGCGCCTTGCTTGGGGCCATGGTGGCCATTGTCTTTTTCAATGGGGGTAAATCCCCATTTTTTCGCCAAAGCGTACCCAAATGTTGATGTAGATACAACCAAAATGGTGTTGCTAGGCTGCAGTCAAATCACCCCATCTTTGAGCCCAGTTGAACTTCACTCGTCCCTGGTCCTTATCATAAATACATAGTAGTACCCAGTCAGTTTGGGTTCTTTGTCAGTTTCCTAATTGATACCCCCCGTTATCTCAAAGGTAAGCAAAGATAACCAGTGATACACCTCCATATTCCCATTGTATATCCCATGACTCATACCTACCACTATTGTTGGTTAAAACCTTTTCTTCTAACGTGGATTTCCATTTGGATAGCCTTTTTTTTATCATTTGTTTTTGTCACCCCTTCAACTAGGTTACCCCTCATCAACGCGACATGACTTTAGAATGCAGGGTTGTTGATGATTCTTGATCATAGACTCCCCATTCGATTCAGTTTCCCCATTGGTATAGTAACTTTAAAAACTTGGGTGCAGTTGGGTTTCTTAACGTATACAACTGGCTCAACTTTTCACGCGCAAAAAGTGCTTCGAAAGTCTGGAAGATTCCTGAGATCTGCCATGGATCGACGATTGCCTTGGTTTCACGCCCTCCATAAGTTGGGATACAATCCCTACAACGATGGTTAAAAAAAATAACCTGCAACTATAAGCTGCACCTCCAAGAAGAATAAAATGAGGACCCCTTTGTCGTGGATCAACACCCTGGAATAAAAATGTTGTCTCAGTCCCAGATTTTGATTGTTGGTGAATCTATCCATCTATCCATCTATCTATCTATCCATCCGTCCATCTATCTATATATCTATATATCTATATATCTATCCGTCTATCTATCTATCTATCGATCGATCGATCTGTCTATCTATCTATCTATCTATCTATTTATTTATCTCTCTATCTCTCTATCTCTCTATCTCTATCTCTCTATCGATCTATCTATCGATCTATCTATCGATCTATCTATCTATCTATCTCTATCTATCTATCTATCTCTATCTATATCTTTCTATCTCTATCTATTTCTATCTATCTCATCTCTCTCTATCTATCTCTATCTCTATCTCTATCTATCTTTTTCTATCTTTATGTAACTCTATCTATCTCTATCTATATCTATCTATGTCTTTCTATCTCTATCTATCTCTATTTATCTATCTAATCTATCTAATCTATCTAATCTAATCTAATCTAATCAATCAATCTATCTATCTATCTATCTATCTATCTATCTATCTATCTATTTATTTATCTCTCTATCTCTCTATCTCTCTATCTATCAATCTATCTATTTCTATCTATCTATCTATTTATTTATCTCTCTATCTCTCTATCTCTCTATCTCTATCTCTCTATCGATCTATCTATCTATCTATCTACCTATCTATCTACCTATCTATCTATCTATCTATCTATATATATATATATATATCTATGTATCTATATATCTATCTATCTATCTCTATCTATCTATCTCTATCTATCTCTTTCTATCTCTATCTATTTCTATCTATCTCATCTCTCTTTATCTATCTATCTATCTATATATCTATCTCATCTCTCTCTATCTATCTCTATCTATCTCTTTCTATCTCTATCTATTTCTATCTATCTCATCTATCTCTTTCTATCTCTACCTCTATCTCTCTATCTCATCTATCTTTTTCTATCTCGATCTATCTCTATCTATCTCTATCTATCTTTATCTATCTTTATGTAACTCTATCTATCTCTATCTATATCTATCTATCTCTCTATCTATCTATCTATCTATCTATCTATCTATCTATCTCTATCTCTATCTCTATCTCTCTCTCTATCTCTATCTCTATCTCTATCTCTATCTCTATCTCTGTCTATCTATCCATCTATCTATTTTTCTTTTTTTACTTTACATATAGTTAAGTCTATATGTATTTAATGACATATAGTTCCACATATTTCCACCACATATCAAAAAAAAAAAACGTCCTGGCCAGGCGCAGTTTCTGCTCCGCCGCGGTGCTGGCACCGACATCGACATGTCCTCGCGGTCGCGTGGGAACTCCGAGTTCGAATCCGAGCTTCTGAGCCCATCGGCCCCACACCTGGAAGATCCTAGCGATGCTTGGAAAAAAACATCGCCAAGAACTATAGTTAATCTATGGTGCTAACTTTCGCGGCCTATGGGTTGTAGCCGAAATGAATTTTCGGTTTTGGTATTTATCTTGGCAGGTCTGGCACATGCGTGAGTCATACCCTAGATGCACTTTGGGGCTGTCAAGAAAAAATGCAAGCAAGCCGATCAGTGGCAACGCCAGCGCCAGCTCTCTCAAAAAAACCTATGAGCATAGAATTAAAAAAAAATCCCAAAAAAGGGATTTAAATGAATAGGAATCAAAACAAAAAAACATTAGGAACAAACAAATGCAAATTGGAAAAAAATAAAAAAATAAACAAAAAACAAAAACAAATGAATAATTATAAAATAAAATAAAAAGAGATATAATTAAAAATGAACAACAACCCAAAAAATAATGAAAAGAGAAAAAAATATCAAAAAGTAAATAAAACAATAAATCAACAAAACGAAAATGAAACCGAAAAAAATAAATACATAAATAAAACAAAAAAACAATAATATATTTAAAAAACAATAATATATTTTAAAATCCAAAAATAAAAAAGAATAAAATCCAAAAATTGAAATCAATGCCAATTGTTTATCTATTTTGGGAAAACTTGTAGGTATTTCTTTCTTTAGTTCAGACCCAAAAGCCAGTTTTGAATATAAAAACATAGACAAAATATGCATTGTTTGTCCCTATTTTCATGTTCAAAATGTGGTTTCACTGCTGGTGGGAAGAAAAAAGTACCTACAAGTTTTCCCAAAATAGATAAAATATATATTTTTTTGCATTTATTTCATTTTTTGGATTTTATTTTTTGTTTAGATTTTATATTTTTTTTGTTTTTTTAATTTGTTTTTCATTTGTTTATTGTTTTTTGTTTTTGTGGTTTAATTTTAATATTTGTCTTTTTGGTATGCGTTTATCTGTTTTTGTTTTTTTGAAATAATTTATTCACTTTCAAATTTTATTTTTTTATTTTATTTTTTTTATTTGTTTTTTTGTTTTCTTTTATTTTTGTTTTTTGTATCCGATTTTTTTTATTTTTCCCATTTTCTTTTGGAAATTATTTTTTTGTTTTGTATTTTTTTCCTTTAAATGTATTTTGTACTTTTTTATTTAATCCATTTATTTATTCTTTTAATTTCATTTAACTATTTTTCTGGTAGTTTTTTTGTTTGAGAAGAGGGTGTTAGTTTACATTTTCAAAACAAAAAATATTTGTTTCAATGTAAAATTTAATTCCATGTTTGACACCAAATCTTTATAGCTAGTAGATTCTTGCATCTCATTGTAGTTTTTTACTCTGGTTGGTGGTTGACCAACCCCTCTGAAAAATATGACTTCGTCAGTTGGAGTTGGGGCTATGACATTCCCAATATCTGGACAAATCAAAAATGTTCCAAACCACCAACCAGCTATAATTTGCAGGGTTTGCCGTACCTTCTCAGACAGCCATGGATCCATAGGGGTTCTATAGATTAGTCGATTTCAGGGACAATAGTCCCGCAACCCGCAATGTTAAGTATTCGCCTGGACATCCTGGTGCAGCAGAACTCTTCATGGGGTTCCTTGTGGTGGCATTTGTTTAAAAGGGGAATGGGAGAGGTGGGAATTATCGGAGAAATTGTTTTGAAGAAAATAGGTAAATTGTAAAATGGTGAAGATGTTTTGAAGTGAATTGCGAATTGGGGAATGATTCATGATCGAATCTAACCATGATGGGGATATAGTGAAGGTTTTTTTTACTGGGAAAAAACACATATTGAGTAAGAAAACATACCGTTTCTTTGATAATTCTGCGGACAAATGTGGCATGAAATTACAAGTGTTTTTTGTTTCACATCATCTGTGTTTCTAGTTACAATAAAGGACATTACCATTTTGGGGGTTGCACATCGTGTATGTTTCTAGTTGCAATAAAATCAAGTTGCCCTTGTTTTCGTTTCACATCCTGTTTGTTTCTAGCTACAGTACAAGAACATTGCGTTTGAGTTCGGTTTCACATCACAATTTGTTCAGAAAACCACTGTTTTTTGTTTCAGATCATAGTCATAGTTGTTTCTAGCTAGAAGAAAACCCCATTTTTTGTGTCTCATGAAGGTTGTCTCTAGCGAAAAGAAAAATACATTGTGTGTTTCACATCATATTGTTTTCTCGATAAAAAGACAACTACCCATGTTTCTGCACAAATTATAGCGAGGACAGCCGAGGCAAGGAAGGAAAAACAACTGTTCAGGCCCCAAAAAGTTTTATTTTCTATCGCCAGAGGCCGGTCAGCAGGCAAGGAAGGAAAAAAACTTTTCAGGCCCCAAAAAGTTTTATTTTCTATCG
>Ga0126342_10001908_pt1 | contig 31064 bp, 26 predicted proteins | sample Cyp1metagenome_FD_92528 | JGI IMG/M metagenome (GOLD analysis project Ga0126342, IMG submission 92528) | Coral microbial communities from Lord Howe Island, Old Settlement Bay, Australia - Cyphastrea 1 metagenome | ecosystem: Host-associated > Invertebrates > Cnidaria > Coral ...
TGAGGAATTAGATTCCACCGAAGTGGTCGACATGCACACAGTGCAACCTGACTACCATGGATAGGTGGTGCATGGCTGGCAAGGTCCAAGCACGAATCGTGCAGCAGTCGCAAAGTGTCAAAGTATATACTCACCTCTACGGCCAAACAACAGTATCTTAGCCATTTTACGGTTAAACTATCATGTGGCTGGGAAACTCCATTCATAGCTCCAACTAGCTCCCAGTTGACTAAATTTGACTAGTACGGAAGATAGGTAGCCCTAGCTCCTTAGCTCCGAACCACCATGTTTGTTTCAATCCCAAGTCATGGTCTGACTTGGATGATTTGGGGTCGCCCTGTTTTAGGAAAGATGCCGCGCCCTCACTGGTGAGATCCATGGACGCGTGGTAGGGGCAGGTCCTAGGTGCCAAACCAGAGGTTTTGGTGTTAAAAATTAACTGCGTCAACTGGTCAATAATGGGAAGGACAAATCTGCAGGAAAACCACGGAATACAGGAAAACCGTAATTTTTGGAGATTATTTTGCCATGCTTTTCCTGTAGGTTTTCAATTGGATTCAATCCATTGACATGGATATAACACAGAAATATTCGGTCATCAAACACGGCTGGCTAGAAAATAAACCATTTATGGAGAAGTTTCCCGTTTATATAAATGATATTACCCTCTGGTAAACTAACATAGCTATTGAAAATCACCATTTTCAATGGGAAAATCAACTATTAATGGCCATTTTCAATAGCTACGTTAAATTACCAGAGGGTAAATGGTCAAATTTATAGTGGATTTCCACGGATTTCCCACTGCCGTGCTTGATTCCTATATCCGAACTTATATACTGTTGGGCAGTCTGGGAAGGAATTGTTTGCAAGCAATGGGAGCTCCATGGAGCTCCAGCAATCATAAACAACCCTAAATCATGATCATTTGCGCTGGTCCCAAACTGTTGATTGGCTTGTGGCATGGGTCCCAGATATTCCCAGATTGTACCATGGATTGCCTCGGATCAACCATGACCCAGGCACTGTGTCTCTTGCCCCTCTTTAACCAAATCCTCAATGTCGTACACCGCCAACTTACCGCCGGTCTGCAGCGTGGCAGCTGGGAACAGCCGGAGCCAAGGGCTTGAAACGGCCCTGATTTACCGCCCCAGTTTACGTAAAAAATCACATCAAACCAGGAGATTTACCATTGCCATGATGAAGAAACGGTTATCCAAGCACATCCTACCCACAACTTGCAGACTCTTGTCCTCAGGTTCAGATGGTTCAGTTCATGGAGGGCGGTTGAAATTCAAGGGTTTGACATAAGGCTGTCAAATTCCACTCTGGGATTAATAAAACATATCAAAGGATTCAAGAGGTATCAACCTGGACCGCATGTGAGACCCACTTGGTGTGTCTTGTGTTGCTTAAGGAGCGGGATGTGCCACATGATAGAATACCAGCATATCCACCAATTTCAAATGTGTCCAAACAATGGGCATAGTGGCATTTACTATACGTCTAGTCTCCCAAGAAATATAGACAAGTAAATCCCTATCAATGTGATGATGATTTACATTTGGGGGTTTCCATACATGGAGGTACCCTAAAATAAATGGTTTATAATGGAAAATCCATCTATAATAAATGGATGATTTGGGGGTACCCCTATTCTTTAGGAAACCTCCATTAAAATTACCGTTCTATCTTTTTGGAGGCTTCCTCTATGATACCTGTGGCCTCAAACTTGGCTCGATGCTCTGGAATGGTCGGATAGCCAATGGCTTCTGCGTTATCCAGGTGAACACATCCAGATTGACCGCCTCAACATCGGCGGCAGTTGTTGGGGATGGTTGCAACATATCTGTCTGAAACCACCAGCGAGGAAATGTGAGTGTTTGCTATGAAAACTAGTTGTTCTTTGCTTTTCATATTCCTTCTGTTTTCGTATTTTTCGCATGTTTATAAATACCTACATGTTATTGCTTTGATGTTGATTTAAAGGACTTTGTTTAATGTTTACTGTACCTTATACGTATGTGTTCTTACGTTTCCTCATGGGCCCTTATTTTTTGTATGTTGTTCACATTGCTCAGAGCCCTTGATACTTTTTATCTTGCATTGATCCTTGCCTGACTGGGTGCCTACTGACTGGGTACTGCAAGGTCATGTATTAAGTTAGCAAATGGGTTTTAACCCAAGTCATGAGTAGGCAGGGCTAGTCCAGTTATATATATATAAGCGGGGCTCTGTAACCCACCTACAAACTGGGATACGCCACCAAGTAAAACATTGTGGAGTTGTTGTTGTTATTGTTGTCACCTCTTCAGGTTCAACCGCGCTGCAACTAAGGGAAACCAATGCTCACCAGCGCGTTCGCTGAGGGAATGGGGTCCTGGATTGGATAAATCTCCCATTCCCTACGAAGCACCAGGCTGCCGCGCCTCCGAGTGCGTTGCCGTTGCGGCTCATGGTGGCCATTTCACAGGCGGTGGATTTGTCTTGCGCCTCGCAAACACACTGAGGGCCTTGTAAGAATTTCAGTACGAATTTAAGGCAGGTGGGGCTTAGACCATAGGGTTATCAAAGCACGTATGTTCAGTCCACCACATATGTACATATATAAAACTAAACACAGTAAATATAAATAAATATGCACACACACATATATATGACATCATAGCTATACTTTGTTAATATGAATTATAGTATTAAATCATCTGTGCTGTAATAAATCTATATAAAATTACACATTTGTTTGCCCAAAAAACCTGGGAAGATGGAAAGGGACCGTGATGAAATATGCAAAATTCTCAATGCAAATGGTTTCAATATGGTTCAATCATGGTTTTTTCATGTTTTTCAATGTTTTTCCATCATTGTTCATCAAATCTTTTAGAAAACTTCTGAGACATGCGTGGTCTGGAAACCCAGACCTGCGGGTGATCCTTGGCATCCCGCGCCTGTTGGACAAAGGGATGCAAACAAAATCGCTCCCGGGAAATCCGCAGGGACTCCAGGGGGCGATATGGCAGTCTTCGCAGCTCACGGATGGCATGCTCCAACCTGACATGTTTCGCAGCTTTGGGAGAGGTCATTGCTAGTGGAACCATTTCAGAACTGGTTGGTGGTTTCAGTCAACCCATCTGCCAGAAACAATCAAGTGGGATCATGATCATGATCAATATCAATATCATGATCATCATGATCAATATCATCATCAATATCATGATCAATATCATGATCAATATCATGATCAATATCATGATCAATATCATGATCATTGTCATGATCATCATCATGATCATCATCATGATCAATATCATGATCAATATCATGATCAATATCATGATCAAAATCATGATCAATATCATGATCAATATCATGATCAATATCATGATCAATATCATGATTAATATCATGATCAATATCATGATCAATATCATGATCAATATCATGATCATAATCATGATCATCATCATCATCATCATCATCATCATCATCATCCCAGGACCGAAAAATACCGAAAATAAACGTATTCGAAACCACCAACCAGTTTGCCAGAAAGCTCGGTGCATTTCTATGGAGTTCTGCACTACCCAAGTCTTGGATGAACATGCACTAGCAATAGCCAGTCAGCTAGTCAGCTAGTTTTCTGCTACTCCTGGCATGCAGTAAGCTGTATGAAAGTCTCATTCCCATAAAACCGTTCGTAGGTGGTTGTCCATAGTTGGTTTACAACCCAATTTAACTCCAGTTATAAGTTACCATAAATCCTAGCCCTAGATAATCTATATGTTGTATATATATGTGTGTGTGTATTAATATCATTTAAAAGAAAACGCACATACATTTAGCCAACCAGCGAGCACCACCTTCGTAGATAGCTGCAGCCACGCCACTGGTCATGTGTACGAGCTATCCACACCACTCGTGGCACTGGCGACTCAGATTTCTTCTCGTCTTGCTCTTTCCTGCCAAAGAAATCTCTCGACACCCGGCATGATGGTGCCCCATACTTAGCTAAGTTGTTTTATAACTCCAATAACTATGGTTTATAGTGGATGTATCTATACTTAATTACTATGGTTTATAAACCAACTTAACTGGGGGGGGACCACCTTGGGGTAAACCATGAAATTATCCAAATTCGGGACTATGACTAAGACTCATTTCAACATCATACAGTCCCCGTCCATCATCTTCGCCGATTAGGCTATAGAGGGCCATGACAAAAAAAATCGACAATGTCCCCAGCAGGTAAAATGGGATATGGATGGATATGGGATATATAGCTTTGTCTGAAAAAAGCGTACCCCAAAATCCATGGTTTTATCATCATTTTCCCATGAAATTTGTGTTTTTTGGACATTCCCATAAATTAAGCCACATGCATCCCCATAGTATTGTTGCACTCAGGAATACCTTATTGTATGGGTGCCATTTTGTTGTCACACCTGCCATCATCATCAGTCCGGTCCTCCGCCCGGTTGAAGGGAGATGGCCAGCGTCCTTCCAAGATTTGAAGCGATGCCATTGGAAAGCCAGACAGGCACTAAGCAAAGCCAAGGTCCTGGCGATCTGCTTGCATTCAATTGCAATGTATTCTTTGGAAAAGTGCAAACATATTTAAGGACATGTCAGTGATTTGAGCGAATCTAACAACAACTACACTCTGCTAAACAGCCACAGTTTGCTATGGAAAATCACCATTTTAATGGGTAAATCGGTAAATCACGTATTTCTATGGCCATGTTCAATAGCTATCACTTCAGGACTCGATGGGGGCTGCTAAGTGTGGCTGTCCTGGAAAAACATGTCAAGTTGGGGTTACCCAACCCGGTAAACATACCAAAAACCATGGAAAATCACCATTTTTAATGGGAAAATCCACTATTTCAATGGTCATGTTCAATAGTTATGTTAAATTACCAGAGGGTACCCATCCCAATGAATAAACATGATAGAAGTAGGGGTTGGCGGTTGGCCAAGCATGGATTGAACACCACCCATGCGAAAACTACCAGCTCCCGGACCTGGTTCCAACACTGAGATATATAACCCTCACAGCTGGGCCAAGTACACATCCCCCCATATCAATTTTGTAGCAGATTGAAGTACTAGACGACCAAGGCTGGATAAGGCTGGCAGCTGGCACAGTAAAAACTGGCTGACTAAGAAAGCAAATAAACTGCACAAGTATAAACTTCCATTGCAATGAACACTATACAAAACACAAAAAGTTATAAAATCATTTGATCGATCTGCGCATCGGTGGGATTGCAAAATGACCCCTGCACACCAACCCTTTGGAACCCTGAGACTCGTGTGATGAACGGTTTCAAGGCCCACTCCTGCTGAAATGTTCACGATTTGGGTCTGAAAGTGGCACGTGTGGCACGTGGTTTGCGTATAAATAACCCAATACAACTGCACATCTTCGCAAACTCATGTGAAGCAACCATATGAGGAAAAAAATATGGATCTTTTGAGCACCATTTCGTTGCAGCTACACACCTCCAGCCCTTCAAACACAATTTTGCAAGCCAAAGGTCTTCCCAGTTCCTGTGGGGCTTTCCACTAAGGCCGCGGTGGATTTTTCCATGGCTGCAGCCGCCGCTGCCACAACACGGAGTTGCGAGGACAAGGGTTCGACCGGGAAGTGGATTTCCAAACCATTGACGCTGGTGCTCAAACAAAGTCTTTCCACCTGCACCACGTTGTAAGGTGCGGCTGGCAGGGTGGCAAATACAGGCAGCACGCGCTGGGGACATGACTCCACGCGCGGGCCAGAAAGAAAGTCCAACCAAAGTAACAAATATGTTGTTGCTCATTTTTTGCTATGTGTTTGCAAGAAAATGCCATCGATCTTCTTCCAATCTTGTGGGTGCATAGCTTTGACCGCTTTGACCATACTACCACCCAAACCTAACATGGAACCCCGAAAGAGGGTTTGGAAGATGGATTTCCCAAACAATATTTTTTGGCTCTCCACTTTTGAGGGTTCCACCTCTGAGTTGGGCTTGGCTCAAAGTTGTTGACTCCAAAATCGGACGGTTTGAAACAATTTCAAACAATGACCAGTTCTGCCGGGGTGATTTTTGTTCAATTGACTTGACCCAACCCCACCTATCCCACATTTTAATACATGTTACCCTCTGGTTATTTAACATGTAGCCATGGAAAATGGTCCATTTATAGATGGATTACCTATTAAAAATGGTGATTTTCCATGGCTATGTTAAATAACCAAATGTTAATACATTTTAAACATCATCATCCCCCATGACACGGCCATCTACCATGGTAGGTTTCACTGGCACCGGCCGCACAAAGTGGCCTGCAGGTCGTAGCCCACCACTGGGGGTGGCAGCTGCACCTCCCAAAAGCGCAGGGCAGAGGCGCGCTCGCGCCGCTCGCGGCGCCGCCAAGTCGCTTCCCGCGCCGTCAGGAGCTTCAGCTTCTTGGCGCTGGGCCTTGAGAGGAATCACCTTTTTTAATAGGTAAATAATAGTAACCATCTATAAATTTGCCATTTTACGTTAACTATGTGAAATAATATAAGATTATTAATATGGTAAACCCCAAATGCCATAAACAAGCCCTAACATCACCAGAAATTGGTCATAATTGGATATAATTGGTCTATTGGGTCTTGGAATTTTGATCTCAGTAATAGTGAATGAGTCCACTATATCCACTGTCCAATGGTCCACTGGTTAGTAGCTATAGTGACCAACAGGTAAGTGACTCAATAAATATGGGCAGTGGGTATCAACAAAGGCTCCCTCAAACGATATCTAGGTAAATTGATTTTAACTAGCTGAACTGGGGCTTACCATGATATGGTGACATTTAGATCGGTTTATTTCGACCAAATTCTAACTCAAAGGGCCTTTCCCGTACGTTCCCATCCATGGTGAGGAACTGGATACCAAAAATCACAGTGATTTATATTTGCCTATTCCAGGCACCCATTGGAAATCAAGGAAATAATAAAATTATATAGGAAGAAGTATAGGAAAAATATAGGATTGACATCAACAAAAAATAGGAAAACCATGGGGTGGACAAAAACCCGTGATGTCCTCCTATTTTTTGTCTGATCTGTTCCTATTTGTCTATTGGTTTTCCCATGTTTTCCTAATTTCCGCCAGGTTTTTTTTGGAGGACAGGGGAGGCAGCCATGGCATCCATGGTACCGAATATCTTCTTGCATTACTCACTCGACTGGCACGTGCATGCCTAAACTTTCGCCTAAATGATCCAGTTTGACATTGTTTTGTGGGTCAGGTATGGGACGGTTGATTTGGTGGGCTCAAATATGCAGCAGGACTGATAATGTATATTTTCTGAGGAAGGGTTCATTCTGCATCAATATTATATATATATATCTACTGCCGTTTTTAACATGTTTGAACAGCCTTATCATAGGCGACATCCTAAAATCAATGTTGGTCGGTTCAAGCCATTCCAACCATGCGGATCAGCAAGTCAATATTGACCCATACACGGAAGTTATCAGTTGTCTTCTAACAGACCAGCTTTATAATATTTCATAATCACCAAAAGCCATATTTAGCCCTGTTATAGAATCAATTTTACCAAATTTTACCAACATTTTTGGGGCACCACCCTATGCCCAAGGCACATCCGAAAAGGGATCAACTTTCAGCCGAGCCACTGCGAAGTCGCAGTCCAGTGTAGCAGCGAGGTCTGTCGTTGGGAGCTCGCGGAGCGAAGGGGTGCGGGAGCTGGCGGCTTTGGCTCGGCCATCTGGCAGTGATGCATTGGAGGTTGGGATGGCCATGGTTACATCAACTGGTAAACTGTCACAGTTTGCCATGGAAAATCACCATGTTAAAAAAGGTAAATCAACAAAGTATATATATATATATATAAATGGCCATGTTCAATAGCTACGTTAGTTTACAGAGGGTGGCTGATCAAACTGGGTTTTACATGTCAATGCATGTGAAGATTGGTTCTTTGTAGCTGGTGGGTCCGAGGGAAAGAACCCCAAAGGACATTAGATTCTGTGAGATATTTCATGATATTTCGATCAGTCGCATGTCCACAACATGTTGTTTTTTCTCTATAGGAAGAAAACTGTATCTTGGTTTCTGAGCGCGCAGGGTGTACCATGATGTACCAGATTGGATATGTTTGGATCATAATAAGTTGGGTTAACTTGCGGCATATCTGACTCACGAGGATCACTATTGTATTCTTTATCGCATCTATATTGTATTCTGTTGCACCTTTGTTATGCTTTATCCGCCCCATGTTCTTGGCGAATACCCCTGCATTTGCAGGATAAGATCCTAGTAATCCCAGTATGCCAAGGACAACTCGGGTGGATTCAACCCATCCAAGCGTAGACTCGTACACAATGTAGATCCTAGTAGATATATCCACCGTAGCTAGACTAGTGACAGGCCAAATTATAACCCAACTTACAGCTATCTCGGCTATCCCCTAACATCAACTATTACATCACCTAATCCATATCAATCCCATGACATCGCACATCCAGCCTCCACTTCGCTCTCCGAGCCCACATTGATCGACACCTCATGGTGCGACTGCCCTTGGAGATCTTGCACCTCCTGGAGTGGTTCAGAACATCGAATTTCACACAGGTGTTTTTGATTTTTTGATATTTTTTGCAGGTCTTTGGAGATGAATGATTCATGATTCTTGAATGATTCATGATTCATGATTCATGAAGCAACTTGTAGCCAGAACCAAGGCAGAAACATTGATAGGGCTTCCAGGAAGCTCTTCAGCTTCCTAGCTGCGCATCCCGTCCCACTCAGGAGCCTCAGGGTCTGTGTCGCTATCAATGGCAGTTGATGCTACACTGGGAGACCCAGGTGCAATCGCCAGATTCGCCAGTGCCATTGAGGACCATCATCCACTGAAAAAAATCCTGCCGCCTTGATGCTGGAACCTGAACCTCTTGAAATTGAAGTGGGTACCAATTTGATGATGCATTCACCAACTAGACATAACCAGACTATATAGATTCTATAGATGGTAGGGTTGAAGCTGATTTGAATGTTTTGATTAAAACAAGTGACTGTCCCATTAAAGGAGTTCGACTGGAAGTCGCATCACATCACGAAACATTTTTTGAACGTTCTTGGAGCACATTGAAGACAAACATATGCATGGTGCAATGACCCATTGCCACAACTGATGAGATCAATCATTATTTTGGATGTTTTGAATTTTCTCGAGGTGGCCCTGCCGAACACATAATAAAACAACATTGCGATGGAGTAGATTGTCCAAATCAAGGTATCTTGTCATGGACGGGAGATCCATTCATGCTGTCTCCAGTCACAAGCAAGGCTCAAACCAAAGCTCTACTTGAGCCATGGCTAAAGGAAAAGTTGCGGCATCAGCTATGACTAGCAAAATGGGCAGAAATGCAGTCGCTCCTTCGGAAGCCATGATGAGTCCTGAACTATCCTCCTGCAAATATGTTTCCAAATACGTTGAGAAGGAGAACAAAACTATATCATGACAAATTAATTAATTACCCGATATTGTTGAGACTACCAAACTCATTTCTTTTCTTTCCCGTGTCGATGATTCTTGGCACTCCTGCACCATCCCATCTCAGCCCTGTGATTCTAGCGCCTTTCGGTTCTCTGCTGGATTCATGATCATTTTCCACATCTTTAGATTGCTAAAGAAGGGGGGGTAGTACATGGTAGTACGCTAGTTGCACCATTTTCAGACAGGCCCACGTAGACTTCTGAAGGTGGACTCCAAAAAGGGTCCGAAAATCTCAAGAATTCAGTTTTTGACAATGTATGAGAGATCACCCAGCATCTGGCTGGTTCGAAGAGGATGGGTAGAATATATTATTATATATATATATTATTTACATAATGTAAGAGGCAACCATTTTGAAGTTGTTTCTACGCAATGAATTAGTTCACTTATTGCCATCACTTAGACCATGCGAAAACATGCGAAAACCAACTGTGAATGACATTGAAGAACAATGTTTGAAGAATGATTTTAGCTCTCAACACCCAACTAGGGGGAATCGGCTAAACATAGCGCTCAAACTTAGTGATTTCCCCCTCAAAAAGTAGCCATAAGTCTTAAGTTGGTTCCAGCCTCAGCACAAGCACCAATCATGGCCTCAAAAGCCCAGCAACACTTACAGTACCATCAAAGTGGCAAGGCAAGCCTAACAGGGACCATCAAGACTGACGAATGGATTTGAGGTGCGCATCCATTTTTTCAAAGAAAGCCCTTGTGAAAAGCAACCATATCAATGGGAATTTCAGGATCCTAGAATGGAGGTACTGAAATGGCCATTGACCATATGAACGTGAAACAAACTTCCGTAGCTTTTTGAGGAGGGCTAGTGGCTGCTGTAGCATCTGCCACGCCTGACTTAGGCCCTGGCCCACGTCCTCGCTGAAGCAGGTCCAGGATAGATCATGATACATGATTGAGAATGGACATGAGCTAAGTATGGAATAAGTAAGAAGAGAATCATGGGCTCATCATAGGCATATGTAATGATACTGTGCATGTGTAATTATATTATATAACTATTATAACTATAACTATAACTATATATAACTATGAATGTATGCGTCTCTGTATGTGCATTGTGTGGAACAACATGGAATGACATGTGGACAACATCGCCTTTCTACCGGTTGAAGTTTCCATGAATTGGGCCATGGGACCAAAATGGACCAAACATGCCTTGGATTGAGCCAAGCTCGCAGCCCGAGATGATTCCTGGCTTCAAAGGCATAAGATCACAAATGGCATGTATCATCTGAACATATCTCAAGATTTATCGCTATAACCTCGGACTCAGGATACCCAACTCGCAGAAACCTTCCGCGCACGCATTTTCAACTTGGCATTGAAGCGGTTCGTTTCCATTGTGCGCTCTATGGCTGCCGCCCAAGGGGTTTGAAGGGCACCTCAATACCAAAAAACAGCAGGAATAAATATTGGGAAAGCATGGGAAAACATGGGGTAACCACACTTTTTCAATTGATCATCCTTGACCCCATTGGCCGCCTGGCTGGTGCACAGCATCGAAAAGATCCTGCCCCATCAGGATCTACCCACATAGCGTAGCCTGGAAATCTGGGCTAACCCTGCTGCCTGCACCGAGATTTCAGAGGAAACAGCTCTTTTTCATCAGCAACTTCTGAAATACCAAAATCATCCAAATTCGATCGAGGAAACCATGGATGGATGTTCTGATACAAACATCCTTAAATGTGGTCAAACATGCCACAGCTACATACAGCTACTCTTAAAGTCTTAAAGCTTGGCTCATGTCCCCATCTGCAGGGATGATGGGGATGCGGTGAAACATTGCGGGCGAAATCGTGGCAAAGGCTTCTGAACTGCTCAGCCAATGACCTGACGCATATCCACAAGCGCAACCGGCCACAGCATGTCATAATAATAAAATCAACCGTGCTGGCCAACGGCCAACTCAACATCAAAAACAACATGATATCATTGAAGCACATGTTCCAGTCAAATGAGCATTGTTCATTTGACCATCTGTCATTCAAGGCTTCCGCATCCCTTTAGGGATCTTTAAGGTGTCATATGTGCCATGGTCAAAACATAGGATGAATGTATGGTCATCACTCTTATGGGAACCCTTCTCATCAGTAATTATACAAATCCCTAATGGACTGACGGCCATGCCCCAAGATTTGTGTGTTATCCAAGTTCTGACCATGGCACATATGGACCATGGTTGGCCAGCTGATTTCCAATCTAAAGGATACAAACAGCCTGAACTGCCTGAACCCCCAAACAAAATTAATTACCCCACGGCCACCCGCAGCCTGAAGCGCAATGGCTTCGGGTCTCGCAAACCTTAGCAGGGGCTTCACGAATCACAGGCGCTTCATGTTTCATCCCGCCCCCAAGTCGCTTGCATTCTGCAGGTCGCATGGCACATTGGGGGCCCGGCAGCTATGCTTTTGCCTGCCACCTGGTCACAAGTGGGACATGATGGGGCGGTTTGGTGGTCCCAACTCATATGAATTTGTGTGTATTCATACGTGTATATATATATAATTAAATATATAATTAAATATATAATTATATATATATATGTGTGTATGTATGTATGTATGTATGTATGTATGTATGTATGTCTGTGTGTGTATGTATGGATATATGGATATATGGATGTATGTCTGTATGTCTGTATGTCTGCATGTCTGCATGTATGTATGTATGCATGCATGCATGGATGGATAGATGCACGCATGCATGCATGAGTGGATGGATGGATGTATGTGTGTATGTGTGTGTATGTGTGTATGTCTGTATGCCTGGATTTCTGCATGTCTGCATGTCTGCATGTATGCATGTATGCATGTATGCATGTCTGCATGTATGCATGTATGCATGTATGCATGCATGCATGTATGTATATGAACATATTTATATATATATATATATATATATGTGTATTTATATATACATACCTATACATATGTAAATATATATATGCATATGTAAATATGTATATATATATATGTAAATATGTATATATATATATGTAAATATATGTATATATATATATATGTATATATATATGTATATATATATATGTGTGTATATAATTCTATATATATATATATATATCTCTCTCTCTCTCTCCCTCTCTTTCATGGTGATGGACCAAACATATGTGCCGTGGTCGAAACAGGTTCTATGATGCTCATAATGGGCATGGTGCAGCCCATCATGTGCGTCCTTGTGGTGGTATAATTCCCAGGAAACATCCCACACACGGAAATGTGCGAAGGCTTAAGACCACCACTATGAAGAGCATGAATAAGTGCATCTTATAATAATGTTGGATGGACAATAGTACAATAGTAAAGCGCGTGCAATAGCTACAAATAATTTTCAGAATCTGATTTTTCAGCCCCTATTGATTTTAAATTAGGCCTTCTTGATTTTAAATTACAGACATCAATCTTGGTCCAGAGCATCTGCAATAATTGTGCTGCATTCGCAATAGCTGCCAATAATTTTCAGAAAATTCCTAAATTATCAGATTTTTCCAATACTAAATTGTACAAGGGCTAATTGAGATTTAGTATGGATGCAGGAAAAAAACTCAGAACCAGTTACAGCTCAGCTGTATTTGTTTCCTTCTTCCTTAGTGTCTTCAATTGTGGTTGAATGGTTTTAAATTGTGATTGCATGCTTTTCAAAAGCAAAAAAAAAACAAACCTTTACCACATCAAAAACTTTACCTTGTTCAAAAGAGCTGTTTTCTTTATTAAAATCCTTTGAACAAATGCAAAAAACAGGTCCACAAAGGGTACCCCCTTGCAGGCCCTTGCATTTGCAATTAAAAATTGGAATTAGCACTTGCAATAAAAAATAACCTTTCTGGCTCTAGCTGTATATTTTGTTCCTTCTTCCTTAGTGCTTTTAATTGTGGTTGAATGGTTTGTAATTGTGATTCTCACCAGAGCCTATCAGAAAACAGAGGTTCTCAATCAGAATCCAATGAAGATCCCATCAGAGCCTATCAGAAAAGAGAGGATTTGTCAAAACCTTACAGAAGCCTTGGGGAAGAGTTGGGATGTTCGATTTACTATTGCAAAGCAGACCCCCCCAAAAAAAAAATACGGGGGACCCCCCTTTACTATTGTCGATGTAACATTAGAACAAATACATATACATAATATATATAGAGAGAGAGATAATAATCTCAAATAATATACACTATAGTTATTATTACTATACACTATTATTCTTATCAAATTATTAAAACTGTAGAAGTATATAATCACCTCGGACCGTCCCACGAGCCGGAAAAAGCCTCTGCAACTGCCCTGTCTTGCGCTTGTAGGCGCCTCGGCACGTCCGATGAGTTCAAATGACCCGCTGTCCGATGTCAGCCCGCGTGGTTGGAAAATCTTATGAACATGATGATTTGATGGGTTTTACCAATGAAAAATAGCGTTTTTTTTTGATAATTTTGAAACCCCCAATAAATGGAGATGTTAATATTGTCAATGGGAAAACTTCTGTAATCAGGATTTTCAGTTGCAATGTTTGATTACAGGAGGATGCATTTATTTGCAAATTATGTCTGCACATTTAGATACACGCAGATCAATCTGTAATACATTGTAATACTAAATGTATATACATAGAAAATAATATGCACATATATATATATATGTATATATGTATATATGTATACACGTCATGTAACATATTGATCTAGTATCCTGGGGCGCGTGTCAATATGAGCAAAAATAGGCGATGAAAAACTCACCACCGAGCACACAGCAGCTGGAGCTAAACGCACCTTTTCTTCAAACTGCTCTTGGACCCCATGTGGATCTCATCTCACACACACACATAATATACAATTATATATATACATATATATACATATATATATAATATGTATTAATATGTATGTATGTGAAAATACGTCCAGGCCCATATAGGCAATCTCCCAACGGTGAAATTGCTTGGGTGAAGCCATCCTTGGCTCCTCTCAACCCTTGAGCTTGGCACAAATTTCTTCCCTGAAAGCATGGTGGCTTGGGATGGTGGTGAACGTCCCAAAATCTCCCACATGGGGCATTCTCTTGCTAAGAAGTGGCTTTTTTCAACCAACTATACTATATAAACCAACTTTTTATGCAGGACATAGTGACATAGTGGGATATGGAAACACTATGATAGGGTTTCTCCAGAATTGGCGACTGGGGCATCCATGGACCCATAAAGTGGCTCCAATGTTGAGTCGTAACCCATCAAATTTTGGTGCTGAATGGGCTATTCAGCCACAGCCACACTTTCCAGAAATTCAACCTGGCAAGACATTTATATACATCATTTACCAAATAAAACCTTTAAAATATATATATATATATGTATATATATTTATATTTTTATAGAGATGGACATCTTCGAACACAATGAGGACTTGATCTTGCCATCTTTGATTGTCACAAGGCAATTCAACAAAACTGGACCCCACATGCTTCACAAAAACTTGTAAATGTACTGGATAATTATGCAGAAACAAACAACTGGGGATACGCCATGTAAACATAAAATAGTTTTTTTTTTTCAAAGCATATGCGCACGTTCTTTTCTGAACTTGGATTTGTCATGAAAATCCATGGGCATTCTTGTCACCATTGAACAATTACCCTCTGGTAAATTAACATAGACCCTGGCAAATAGGACTTGGAAGATTATTTTCCATTAAAAATGGGTTATTTTCAGGGTCTATGTTTATTTACCAGAGGGTAAGGCCTTATGGCTAGGAGTTACTCACCACCATCAACCCTGAGAAATGGGGTTTACAATGCGCTGAGGGAGGCACCCTTAAACTTCCATCATAATCAACTTCTTAAGCTACTGAACTAAACCAACCTAGCTTAGCTGGGGGCATCACTTGACTTCAGGTATATATCTGCTGGGATATCCCATGAATATTATAGTCGATGATATCCCTATTTTTGATGGTATAATCACGATTTCAGACTGGTCATGACCGTTCACTGATGCTCCACAGTTCCCATGAAATCTCTGCCTGCTGAGACTGTCATGACGCCACTCGCCCGAGGAACCACGTCGTCGGGGCGGACGCTCGGTTTGAAACCTCGATGGCCGCCTCTAGCGGCCAGTGTGCGAAACTGCTTTCAGTTGTGGAGAACTACCCTCTGGTAAACTAACATAGCAATGGAAAATCACCATTTTTAATGGGAAAATCTACTATAAATAGCCATTTTCCATTGCTATGTTAGTTCACAAGAGGGTAATGAAAGAACAAGATGCATCTAAGTTTTACTAAAAATTAATCAGATAAATCAGTACAGTAACTTAAGGTAGATAAGTCGATCGATAATTTTGGAAAAAATGTCTTAAATCAGGAAGTCGATTGAGAAAGACTGCGAAGTCCCTGTTTGCATTATGGTTGTCAACTGGCATCACATGGTCATGCATACATGCATGTAATTGTATGTGTATATAAACATGCGGTATTATTATATATCTTAGACACATTACATTATGTGAATGGGGCAAGCCGGGTCTGGTTCACTAATATGTCTACCGCACTAGACTCTTAGTGGAAATAGAATTGCAATTTGCATTGTCAAAGAAAAATCCAAGACACCCACAGAGCGTATCCGTTGCCACTTGAAGAGAGTCTATAAACGGATTTCTTTCATTGGTGGTTCTGGAATGTTTTGGAGGGACTTGGGGTTCACACAATTCATAAGGTACGTTCACAGCGACCGTTCACATCTTCTTAGATATTGGGATTTCATGGTAGCATATGGTAGCTCACACTTGAGGGACTGGACTGGACGGGCGCTTGCAGCATCCATTTCTTTCAGGATATACCTCTTGCATCCAAATGAGAAACATGAACGCTAAGCCACGCACTTCATATAGTCACTGTCTTTGAAGACATCCTCCAAGTCACACTTTGGTACCTCAGCTGCAAGTTTTTGTCTTTCCGGACCGGATTGGGGTGGAGGGTGCCAACACAGTTCCAGTTGTTTTTTCCTCTTGAAACAGTTTTCAGCTAAGGATCTAAGCACAAACTAATGATGTATCTGATAGTACATATTGATGTCTTTATATCTCTACAGTTGTTGATTTACCACATATATATATATATATATATCTTTGTTAAAATAATGAATTTGCAGAATCTTGCAGAATTGCAAGTTCGATCTTGGCCAGGCAACAGGGTGGCTTATCTGGCTGGTCAGCATGACCCAAAATGTTTTGACAATGGTGCGTTTTCGTTTCCAGATTAGATTAACCAAACCTCAACCACACCAAATCTTACCATCTAATGTGGCAAACAAACAAAAAATGCACAAAAAACAACAGGTTGTTTGTCTTAATACTCATTGAAACATATTACAATGTGGGTAAAACTATGTTTACCATTCCCAAATGGGTGGAAAATTGTTGTTTTACCCAAAATACTGTTTTTTTTTTAATGGAGACTTCGTTCAAGGGCCGCAAGCTGAGCACCCCAGCACGACTTCCAAAGATCGTGTCAGCATCTATGTCTCAGCATCGTTTCGCTGCCACATGTCCCAGCTTCGCTGGTCACCAAGAGTTCCCCCGGTGATCTCTTGTGAATATATGATGCCTCTGAATCATCGGTGAATTTGATGCATTTAAACATATTCAAATTATCTAGCATATTCGAATATCATCCGCTGTTAATTCCACTGTGGGTATGGGTCGAAACCCCGGTAGCCAGCTGTTCACCCCAAAATAGCTGGGATTCATGGATGTTCATCCCTGAAATATATTGAAATATGGCATTGAGATGTGTATTTCATATGTTTTGATCCATCCCGATGGTTTAAATCTTGGGAAAAGTCAAGTATTTCTTTAAACCAGATTGCTTTAGCATGCTTTAGCCATTTAGGGATAATTTCCCCAATCCTAACCACCATCTATGGGGTCTTGGTGAAATGGGCTCGCTATGATATGCCAACAATGACAGGTACATGTTGGTCGCTATGATTTGCCATTAACAGTCCAATAGTATTCAATTTGTATTCCATCGGTATTCCATTAATATTCCATTAATTTTCAATGTTCCATTAATATTCCATTAATTTTCCATTAATATTCCATTAAAATTAATATGAAGGGCATATTAATGGAATATTCCACTAATGTTCCACTCATATTCCACTAATATGCCCTTCATATTCCATGCTGCCCGAGGTTTCGACCAGACTGCGTTTGCAGCAGCTCGAGGTATTTCTCGCTCCACTCCTTGGGACATCGTCCACCAGGAAGCGACATGTATTATATAGATCTGATGCTGTATATATATATATATAAATAGTTATATATATATAGTTACATACATATAGTTATAATATATAGTTATATATATATAGCAACAATGCCGAGAGTTCCCCAACTTGGCAGGTTTCTGGATGTCTAAAAGGTTTACTGCAAAATTTGCACCTCCAAGGTACCTGTTGCAACTTCATCTGGGGTCACAGCTGGGATGGTTTTGCTGCTTCTATCATCTTCTTCCTGGATGCTGTGCTGATGGGAGCCAAGAAGTTTAGGCTTAATTATATCATTGGATTGTTTTGAGGGAACGCAACAACTGCAGGGAAAAAAACGTGGACATGGTTGATTATAGGTGTACATTGTATTGTTATATCTATATTTAATTTATATCTATGTTTATATTTTATATATGTGCGTGTGTGTGTGGCAAACAAAATTACTTACTACTCGCAATGGACATGGCCAAAGTGGGTGGTCCCCTATTGGTTGTGAATGTTTTCACACAAATGTGAACATCCCAAGTCCACTCCCTACTACTTTATATAGTCTTGCGCTAACTTTGTCGGTTACTCATATGTGCATTTTACATGCATCGGGAAAAACATTGTATCCTCATCTAGCCTGTAGATTGTTCCTTAAATCATCTTGAATCCTCACAATGATTACAACGTCTCACAGTACCAACCGAAACCAACAAACAAAATCTAGAAGAAAACATGTATTTTCCAAATAAAACAAAATATGTAGCGAAAATGGCTTCATTTACTGGTGTCCCCTGGTGTCCATATTTCAGGCTCAACGCATCCCTTGAGACCATCGGATGAAGAACCTCCGTTGAAGAACGTTTACAGGGCTGCCACGTCCAAAAATGTGGTGGCTATCAAAATGGATCCACCAATTAAAGAACGTAACCCAGGCACTCATTGATCTGGGACCAACATAACTGATCTCCGGTGTAGGTATCCTTTTGTGGTTTGCACTAGCCTCAAGTTCCATCGTTGTACATTTGATATATCTAACTTGTTCATGATAAAAATTGGGAATATTCAAATCAACCAAAAGATGCATAGAATACTTGTAGGCATGCACGCATCTCCATGTGTGCGCTCAACTCACTGCTGCCCTTTGGTCATTGGTTCATGGAATGACCCCCCACCACTGCCCAGCCCTGCCTCTGAATCGGAGCCTTTGTCCGAGATCCTTGGGTTACCAGGACAGCATGTGATGCCAGTTGATCCTCGGGTGACCACGGTGACTTAGCCAAAATTGGGGAGTTAACAAGTTACCCTCTGGTAAACTAGCATAACTATGGAAAATCACCATTTTTAATGGGAAATTCCACTATAAATGGCCATTTTCAATAGCTATGTTAGTTTACCGGAGGGTAACAACCCAAGCATATGGGAATCATCAACCAACTTATGTGGGATTTGTGGATTTTTTGGCCGAACGATTTTTCAGGGCCGCCCCTGGGACCATTTCTCACGGATCCACTGACTTGAAGCGGAGGTTTCCATCGAGGATACTCCCAAGTTTGGATGGTTTATTTCATGGAAAATCCATGAAAATCCCCAAAAAAAATGATGATTTGGGGGTATCCCAATTGATGGAAATGCAGCATATCATCATCTTAGAGCCTGGCTCATAGTTGTCCTCCGGCTTTTTCGGCGGCCTCGCGCACATGATCAATGTGCACCATTCTCCTTTAACGCCTGACTCTTAAGCCCTGAGTAGACATCCAAGCTCTGAACGGAATGAGATGATGAGATGATCCAATACTACATGGAACATCATGGAACCATGATGTCTGTGGTAATCATTCCGGCTCGGATACCTGAAATAATTGCGGTATATTTTCGGATGGTTATACTATAATTATATATATATTCACCAGTATTTATATATATATATATATATATAATTTGGACTGGTAATTTTCGATCATTTTCGGATGGTGATGATTACGATCCCTCATCTTTACAGTATTACAGTACTTTTTTCAGTGACGTTGTGAGGTCATTGCTAGGCGAGTAGCAGTGGCATCTGGCGGAGCACTAACCACCTGAGGTGCTGCGAAAAGGTGTCACTGGCGAAGCGGAATCAGCTGCCACATTTGGGCAAACTTCTATCCATGCTATAACAATTTTAAACATATAGAATAATATAGAATATTTAAACCATATATAAAAATATATAATATATGCATATACAAATGCAATTACTTTTAATGTCTATATATATATGATGTACATGCAATATACATATTATATGCCTACATCAGTCTCCAAACAACTACATTGTATTCTCTCTCTCTTTCTCCATTACCTTCTCAAGGAGTTCAGCAGAGCTAGAGTTTAGCAGCTCGAGGCTGTGACATTTAGCTGTTAGGGGGTGAATGTTGATTGAACTTCCTCAAAGGGAACAATCTGGGACGATTATCCTCCTTTTTTGTGGTATAGATAATGAGTAATATACCTCTACTTACGATATCTTAGGATGATATGCAGTAGCCACCAACTGGTTGATAACTGGCTATGGACTATGGTTTAGTGATGTGTGTTTCTCTTTTGTCTTTGGTATTTTATTGTTACATATGGATCCTACCAAAAATCCCCTTCTTGTGCTGACAAATCCTGATTTCCCCACATCTTGGCCCTAGACGGTTCAAGCTCCGACCTGACAGGTTTCACCAAGAACTGGTGGTTGAGACATGACAAAATGGTGGCTACCGGTGAGTTCACTTGGGACAGTCCAAGCGGTCGATTTGTCGCAACATTCCATTGCCAGGATCGTTTTTTTTTTTTTGCAGCCCAGAAAAGAGGAAATCAGGTCCCCCAACCTTCACTCGTTGGCAGTTTCAGCCTATCCACCCCAAACATATGCTACTTATACAAGTGGAATCTTCCAAAAAACTGACATAGATGTGGAAAACCCCACCATTTGTAGATCATATTCCTAGGGAAACCATTGGTTTTGCACATCTATGTCAGTTTACCCTAGGGTGTATATATAATCTGTTCAAGATAAAAAAAAAAAAAAAACATAAAAAAAAAATCAACATGTCGTTAAGCCACCAAGAGCCTATCACTCATTCCATCCCCCTACAATAATATCAAATAACCCTATTATTGGAGGCCCAGGCCCCAAAAGTAACTATTCCAATACTAAGCCAGGTATTCATTTGGATGGTATTTGACTTTAACAAGACGAAGATCCGAATATTGATGATAATCCCCCGCATTTATTGCTGATATGTGCCATCAGAATCATATATTCCATTGGTTCTTGCTTGAGAACCAAAAAAAACATCTGAAAATAACATGATAATCCCCAAATATCAATCCATATCCCAGATAAATAATTAAATATATAATAGACATATATAAACCAGTTATAATTATTGCATGTGTCTCCATTTATTGCTTACAACCAGGTGTATCAACCAGGTTCGGGACTTGAAGGCTGGCACCGGCCTGGACTCCAAGGACGGTGCCAAGAAAGCGCATGGAGCCAACATGGGAAGAACAAAGTCACCCGGCAAAATGCCAAGTTCGAAAATGTTGACCCGCTTTTTTTTCTCGAGAAAAAAAAACACATCAAACTCATAAACTCACAAAGAATTAATATCAAAGTCCTAAACTCTCGAAGAAGTTCCTGGATTTGGAAGTTCCAGGCAGCTAGGCATGTTTAAATGTGGCAATTACATGTACAATAATGAGCGCTCACAATATTTACATCTCCGAGATCCACACGGTCGCTTAGCTTTGAGCCTCGGCGATATGGACAGAGCCCTTGTGCGTCATACGCAGATCCAGTGCAAACAATACCCGACTATATGGCACCCAAAAATAAGGCCCATGATGGGGGCTAATGACAACCTCAACTTCATGTCTGATCTATGCCATCTATGCTAATGGTAGATACCGTGCGTTGCTTTCCCCATTGATGGCGTAGAAAGTCTTATCACACAGGATTATTCTTCCCAATGTATGGAAAAAAATGTTCCAAACCACCAACCAGCATTAAACCATCATATTAAACCAGCTTTCACCAGTCGGTTTACCCCCCCAGTGGCCCAGGTCCAGTCGGTTCCCCAAATGGGGAACCCAGTCGTGTCAAGGTGCTTCGGCGTTGGCGGCGAGGCTTTAAGGTCCTGGCACCACCACCATGGTTGAAATCGTTGATACTGGGAACACACACACACACACATATATATATATCTACTGTATATATATATATATGTGTGTGTGTGTGATGGAAATACAATAGGATCCATGCAATGGGATTGACATAATGGAACATATTGGTTGACCACAGTTACGAGTACTGGCTTAGTTCACAATTCCCCCCAGTGAATCCAGCAGGGTATACAGCATGTTTCCATCTACAACTGGCGCTATAACCCACTTAGGCACCGAATAGAACTAAAAAAACTAAAACAACGAGCGCACAAGCACAATCCTTCTGATCTTAGATTTTTACTTGAACCATTGAGAAGTATTGAGGTGCGCTTAGATCGCATTAAGAAAACGTGCTACTGTGGGTTGGGATCTCTTTGTGCCCATAATCTTTCCAACCTATAATTAGACACTTATCACTTGAAGTGCACATGGAAGGAAGTCCAGAGTTATTTCATGTGAATTGAACGTGGCAAACCCAATGACATAGACCTGGTAACCAACAGAAAAAAAGGTTGTCATAACATGTCATAACCCCGCATCATCCCAATGGGAGGGGCATTTCCGCAATGTCCGCAATTTCACACACACCAATTGGGATGGCGTACCAGCTGGGTCTACAACATTGGTGGAGCATCATGCTCATTGCAAATGCCTGCCTATTCCGCTCTAAATTTCTGCAAGGACTGTGCAGGATTCAACCTAAGCATCCGTGGCCTTGTTCGCTCCAGTCATGGGAGCGACTTTGGTCTTCCTTGGCTCTTGGATGCTCGTGTTTTATGGTGATTGACTGACTCAAAGCAACCTGAATATGGCATGCTCTGTGGTGCCATGCAAGCTCAAAGGAATCAGTGTCCACCTGAAACAACATCTGAGTCTTTCTGACGATTAATTTTCACAGAAGCTGTGTCCAAAAGAAAACCTGGTAATCAAAGGTACATGGCAATGTGAATTTCTCCGTTTATGTGCATACACACACATATATAGATATATATATATATACATATATATATATATACAAAATTATACACATGGCTTTTCCATGAAAAAACACAATCTCCATCTAGAATCTATAATAAGGGATTTCCCAACTAGCCATGTTTGATTACCGGTAACGGGTATCTCCACAAAACATCTCCATATCTGCAGAGCAACGCCGCAGTGGGCCTCACGTTCTGCGGAAGAGGCCTGATTTTGGTGTTTCACAACGGAAGGAGATCATCCCACCGTTCCGAAAGGGGGTGCATCTATATTGTTTTATGTTATATGGCTATGGATCAATACCTATTAATACCATTTTTAGGGGAATGAACATCCATTTACCAGCTATTTTGATGTTCACCAGGGGTACCTAATTTTGACCCATACCCATATAAATGTGATACAAGTATAATGTGATGTAAGCTTTGCTGTACTAGCAGGCTTCAAATCCACAACCTGTTTTGCCACAAATCCGCGGCCTAGATCTCAAGGCTTCTGGAGACTCATCTCGCGACCTGGACGCTGAGTATCCCCCCAAGAGGGCGACAAAAAATACAGAGCTATTACGCTATTGAACATGGAGTGAACATGGCCCATTTACAGATGGGTTACATATTTAAATGTGGTGATTTTTCACAGCTATGTTAAATAACCAAAGGGTACAGTAGCCAGGTCGGTATCAGGCAAAAAGTGCTGTAAGTTATTTTGAGTCTGTTTAGTAGTAGGAGATATCTACTTATTAGTGAATCTAACCATGACATTCCCAGGTGTGGCTGCTATTTAAAGGCACTTATATACTGTTTTTTTTTTTGGCACTGATTTAGTAAGAAACACTGACTGCAGACAAGAGACCAAGTGAAGGCGCCCCATGGCACATCTTTGACCGCACAAAAATACCAAGAACATTGAGAACAATTGTGCTGCAACTGTAATACTAAAAATATTATGACGTTGCTATCTTTTCCAACATGTTCAACCAAGATGGACAAGTCAGTACAAGTCCAAATCATTGTAGAGTCCAAATTGTTCCATTCAGGTGGCATGTTGCTTCAACTTTGCTTCATCTTTTTCTTGTGAGCTATTATGGATGCGTTCCAAATCCCCAGTTGGATCCAGTTGCTAGGTGGTTTATCCCATGAAGTATCCCCATTATATATTTACCCTCTGGTAATTTAACATATAGCTAATTGAAAATTGCCATTTATAGTTGATTTACCATGATTTACCCATTAAGAATGGTGATTCTCCATAGTTCTGTTAGTTTACCAGACTTTACCAGAGGGTACCTCAGTGTTTCATAGTTCCCAACGGGAGTTCCCAACCTCTTCCGCTCCGCACCGGCGCTACCGGGTGAGGCGACCTGTGAGCGATTTCAATGGCAAAACGGTCGCGATTCGCCATGCACGGGGGTGTTGGATATCCTTAGTGAATATATAGTGACTATATAGGGGGAATGCTGAAATCCCCATGATGTTTCGAATTTACGGCACAAAATTGTCTGAGTTCATGCAAGTTGAGGCCTTGAAAAGTATGGCATTACCACCGTAGATCTGGCTGGAATGTCGTACTTCGAATAAGGCCTCCTTACAAGGTCATTGAACTCACAAAAAACAGCCCAAAATACATTATGATACAATCACCTTGCTTAGTTGGAGGTCATTGCCTCCTTCCAATCTTCGAGGGTCTTACTCACCGAGCTTAGTTGGATGTTCACAAGGGGGCGTTTAAAAAAAATGAAACATTTCGACATTTTGTCCAGTATGAAAATTTGACTTTCTAATAAGGAAATGGATTTGTCTGAAAATGGGATGCCCCGAAAATTCCAAAAATCCAGTAGTTATATAACTCTCTCTCTCTCTCTCCATCGCCCTCTCCAGTAGGGATTTATATATATATATATATAATATAATGCTTGTATTCTCTATACATACGTATATATATATATATCATGATCATCCATAAACTGGAGATATCCCCCATTTTCAGACACGCCCAAATCACCTTCGGCAAGTCCAGCACCAAAAGACATCTCAGACTCGGAATCTATTTCTCGTCGTAAGGGGAAATTTACAGGACAGCTCCATATATTTGATGGTCTTGCATTTAAATGCTTAAGAAAACCAACAAAAAGATCCAAAAATAAAACATCTCAGATTCCCTATATATATATATTTATACACACACACGTATATATGTAGATTTCCCGGTATATATATATGTAATTATATGTATATATACATGTAGATTCCCCAAATGGATGCCCCACAAGCTAAACCAATCATCTTCAACAAATCCTGAGATCCTCCACCTGCGGCTCCACTGCTGGACTGGAGGGCGATCTTGGCATGGGCCGCGAGCCCGGCAAAGTGCCTGACCCAACGGACGTCTTCCAACTGAAGTCTAACAGAACCGCCAAAGGCCACATGGAACATTGTCGAAATAGCCATCTCCGGATATGAGTATCAACAGATATCAACAGTATCATTGTCGAATTATCATTTCAAATGTTGTGTCCTCCGTTTTTTCCGGGTTGGGAAGGTTTGGAAAGACTGTGCTGACAAAAAGACATGATGAACCAAGCATGCATGACCACATATTTGCTTTGAGCTGTTTAGTGCACAGCACAATTGATTAATTTATATAGCAAACGATTACCACTTGTCAATCATTATTATTCCATCAAGCAATTGCCATTTTATCGATAGTTCCCATAATTCATGACATATCCCATTAATTACATCCCCACAAATCTCACCTTTTGTCAATGTTTATCCCAAGATTCTTGGTTCATGTGGTAAACCTAATCCCATAAACCATCCCCAATGGGGGTTTATAAAGTTGGCTATACCCCTAGCACTGCGATGATTGAACATAGCCCCAAGAGGAACAAAAAAAAAGCTTAGCCCAGCCCCTCCGAAAAAAACATAGCCCCTAAGTGATAGGTGAATGGGATGGTTTACTAGGACCGCTTGGATTTGCTTCAGGCCCCCGCTCACAAAAAATCCCCTATGGATTCCCCAAATGGTGTATATCCCGTTCCGAAAGCAACCATGTTAAAACATCACCTTCAAAAAAAAACGTAAGTTATAACTTACATATACGTACATTAGCTTATTGTAGATTTATGTCTACACTTTACGAAGCACGGATCCACCGTGGGTCCCACACCGCAGCCCCCCCAGAACTGGCCTCTCTGCCGCATGGCATCCAGGAGGCCCCCCGGCCGGGCAGGTGCCTCCCGAGAGTGAGGAGTCACTGGAACCAAATTTTTCGTGGAACATCGATATATAATACAACTATAAAATAAGCTGTGTGTGCTTAATTTGTTTTAAATATATATATTATTAATATGTAGATATATTATATGATATATGTGTGTTTTGGTTTGATTTTGGGTGTTGTGCACCCAACGGCTGCCACAATTGGGTAAGCTGGGTCACAATCTCACTTACAATTGGCTCGTTGCCTCTTAGTAGGACCACAATGAGACTTCCGGCAGCAGCCATGTCTTCTTGGAAGGCATGTTTAGACAAAGATTTGCAGAAGCACTTCCATGGATTGCTACAGAATAAAGTTGCATTGATAATTGATAGGGGTGCTGTTTGATTATGGCCATGGCTGAAAAATGGTTCATCAATTGAGCCCACGAGTCTTGGGCACAAGGTTTCTCAACCAGTGGAGGTCTGCGATATTTCGCTATCTCAAAGCTGCCTGAAGACGTTTCAAGGCAAGTTCTTCACACGCGCTTTGTACGCCATTGAAACTTGGGATTGGAATCGCATGAGCGGGTTCCAACGTTGGGATCCCCACAGAAATAATTTTCTACTTTTCAGAGAAGCTGAGCCTCAAACCCGTTGCATTTGAAGGCACGCCGGAACATGACTCACGTCAACTTGATCTCAAGATATCTCAGGCATTCAAAAAGCTGCTGGAGTTTGTCTCCTTCTGGTGTGTCAGACTTCGCATCTTCAGCTGGTACATGAGAAAAATGATGCCACTGGGTACCAAAAGAAGAATCAACGTGACCTTAGATTTGCTTCCAGCACCCCGGAGAAAAAAAAAACACGAACTACCCACGACTACTCCATGAGGTTCCCCCGCAGCCTCGACACGAATGGATCCAACAGGAACTACAACTTGGGGCCCAGATAATCCCAGATAGCTAAGTCGACAGATTGATAATCCCCATCAACACAGGAGATATCATGATATCTACATATATCTACCAGAACCCCCGGTAACCAGCGCTAGTATGCACTAGTTATAAAATGGCTTAGCTACCGAACTGGGGGCACCAATTCATCGATCAGTGCCCCAGTTCGGTTACTCGACCAGGACACCAGGGGCAAATTCCAATACCATCTCCCGGTCGGCATCTCCTTTCGGCAGCCAGGTTACCAGAGGGTAAGTTGGTTAAAACAACTGGGGTTTATTTCATGGATATGAATATGGTACTGTACATCTACGGGAATCTACGGTTAGATGGGACCATCCACCAGTGCAAAGAAGTTGGAATTTCATGACAAGACGAAACCATCTTTGTAAGAGTCAAAAACTGCAGCAAAGCATTACCATGGCTACTAGTATTCTGAAAGCAACCACTGAAACACATTTATATGATTACGAAACAGATCTCAACAGTTCTTTTAGAATATAAACCGGTATAAACCCAGCACCAACCAAGGACACCCACGCGTTTAAAAACAACCTGGCCACCAGTCCTTTGCCGGGATATTGGGTTCCGGTGCTACCTTGTTGTAATGACCATCCCATGGGCTTGGTGTATGAAGTCCACCAAACAAGGCCAGGGGAATGAAGGAGAGCATCGGAATAAAGTAGCCTTGTACAGGACGACAGGCAAAGCACCCATTTTTTCCCGGTCAAAAAAACAGCTGGAAGGCCCAACACGATGTTTTTATACTCAAATATGTAAAACACGATGTTTCCACAAAGGTTCGAAGATTTTACAGGTACTTGCAGCCCATGGTAATAGTAAGTCTGAACTGAAAAACTGAAGCATTTTGGGTGTGAATAGATTTAAGCCATACCAAACATTGGAAGCAACCATGAGCAAACTCATGATATCTCATCATAAACATGGTGTAAACGCCAGGAGAACAAGCTGGATTCAACATGATTCAACTCATGCAGTGTTTGCTAGAGACCATGAACAATTCCCTATGACTTTCCAGAAAAGGCTGTAGTTGAACCATCCTCAAGAAAAGTTTACGCCACTACGTTTATTGAGAACTACTTTTGGGGTTCGCACTCCTTTGTTGACAGTGGTCCCACCCTATTCCTACATATTCGGACTACATGCTCGTGTTGGGGACTCATCGGCCAATGTGCATCCACGGGTGCTAAACAAACAAAAATTAAATCATATTATCTATCTAGCAACCAAACAAATGGTCAGGAGTTCGCAACAAATCTGCCACTTTAATCATTCTAATTGTTGGCAAGTCTCAGGTCATTACCAGGCATAGCATGCCAATGCCACACCTGCACGCGGCTCGCAGAAGTAGCAGTTTCCATCAGAGATCACCCCAGTTATATGCAAATATGTGCAAATCATGTATACGCTCCATGCATATATTAGCTGAGCCGTGCTATATTTCACTCACTGACACATGAGCTAAGGCTAATATGTAATTAGACATGGCATACATACATATGGTATGTATGTATATCATACATTAATCCTATGTAAATGTACATGTCCACCATTCGGGGGTTGAAGTCTCAACCCCACCTCTGGCACACAGTCAGCTGGGACTCTCTGGATTCACCTCAGCAATGCAGCTGTTGTAGCTAGCGGGTCAGCAACATCACAACGGGACTCCCCGGAAATGGGAAACTTTCCAAGCCCGGGGTCAGCCTCGAATCCTAGCTTTCCTGCAGCATGAGCTGAGCTCTATTCATTCCCGGAAAGGTCAAGAAGTAGTTCAAACAACTGCAAATGCTTACTTCGACCCTAACTGACACAATTCAGGAACTGAAATATGATTTCTTTAAAGATATTTTTCCAATCTGTTCCATACTATTCCTCATTGGCCACTGGCAAATTTCTACTTTGATGATGCTTTCGTACCAGTCCCATTTCCGCCTTCTCCATCCATCGAATGGTAGCGCACATCCTTGTCCGCCATACCCAAAGCCATGGGTTTTTCCAAAACTGCGGGAATTGTCTTTGAGCCTGAAACGAAAGCGAATAAAGTCATCCAACAAACAACAGCGCAATCCAACATACGGTAGCTGTGGAACATCTTAAATACCGACTGAAAAGGCCAAACTGGGTCCAGTGATTCGTCATCCATGATAGAATCGGATTTCATTTTTCTATATTATTCTCTGGTCAAGCAATATTCTCAGTGTTGGGTTCCAATGTTTCTGCTAGCAAAAAAGTGTAGCATTGTGGGTGAACAATAGACTATAGGCATCCCAGATCCGCATGCTATTCTTATGACAGGAGCATACTGCAAACGTGCCGTGGATATCAGAGGATTGCAGTGAATCATTGTGTCCTCCCAGAGTTTCCAACAAAGCATTTAGCAAAGCCTAGGATCCCCACAAATATCGATGTGGTATAGGCCCCAGAATTAAGCAACTGCATGACCCATTGCTAAGTACTGCTACCGGAAATAGAAGTTGTGTTCATATATTGAACCTGTCGCATCTTTCATTCCCATGGCGTGTTGCTTCCGTGCAAAAGTTTGCTTGATGAATGATCAGCAAATGACAATCTCTCACGCAATACCCAAAACATGGGCTTGGATGCGTGTTCTGCTGCTTTGATTCCCAAGTAGCTTTGCTGGCGTTGGATAATCACATAGAGTATCCCCACATGTTCGGATTAAACGCATGTATCCTTCACATGTTATTTCTTGCATTTCATTATGTAAATTCCCGTGCAATGTTTTGATTGACTAGATTCACCGTGAGGTTTCCACAAGTCCTTGTAGCATTGGTTACAGAAATCGTGTTAACCAGCCCATTCAATTAGAGTGGTTTAAAAGGAAAATTGCAGGGAAACCATGTGTTTTTTAACCCAAAACTAGGTGTGTTCTGTATGTTTTCCCTTCATCCAATCCTTAGAGAACTAGTAACTAGATCCTTGCTCAGTTATTAAAAGAAAACAGTTTATAAATCTCATTAATTAGATACATATCTACCATCAGTATGGTTCACAACTATTCATCACCGAAAATAAATACAATCTTAATTGCTACTTATTTAAATATATATATATATATAATATATATATGTATTTATATATATACATATATATATTACATTACATTACATTACATTACATTACATTATATTATATTATATTATGTTATATTATATTATATATAATATAAATTAGTATAATATAATATAATATAAATGCTGACCGTTGAAATGATCAACCCATCAACTCATCATCACCTCAAATGACTCACTGGTCACAGTGGTTGGGACTCTCTCGGGGTGTTCTTTTTTGTAATGATCCCCAGTCGTCATCATGGGGAAGTTTCAATACGAAGTCAGGGTCATTTTTTCAGGGTACCCCCATGACTTAGGAAACCTCCATTTAAACCCATGATTGTCCCCCATTGAAAATAAAAAAAACAATCTTTGTTGATTAAATCCCTATTAATCCCAATGATTGTCGATGAAATGCCATTAAATCACCAAGTTTGTTGATTAAATCCCATTAAATCACCATGTTTGATTAAATCCCATTAAATCACAATTTTGTTGATGTTGATTAAATCCAATAAAATCATACCATCAGCTACTTGGCTGGGACCCTGGATCTTACACTGTAGACCCTAAAAACGGGGTCTGAAGAAAAGTTCCATAGCTAAATCAGGAAAAACACGCGCAGTGGTCTAGACCCTTCGACTTTACAGATGCTGAAGGTCTGAAGACGTTTACCCATGCGTCAAAAATACCCCAAAAAAAATGTTTCAAACAACATGTTTTCTCTCGCTCATTTTTTTCTTCGCTGCTGTCACACGTTTTTCACCAGTGCTCTTGGGCTCTTGCCATGAACATCCACACTTCAGGAATGGTGCA
>Ga0126342_10001909_pt1 | contig 31064 bp, 34 predicted proteins | sample Cyp1metagenome_FD_92528 | JGI IMG/M metagenome (GOLD analysis project Ga0126342, IMG submission 92528) | Coral microbial communities from Lord Howe Island, Old Settlement Bay, Australia - Cyphastrea 1 metagenome | ecosystem: Host-associated > Invertebrates > Cnidaria > Coral ...
AGCGATACCCCCCAAGTTTACCATATATCATTATTGTACAAACGTGTGGTAAGCGATGGGACCTTCCCAAATTTGTGGATGTCTTTTCCGTGAACCTAGGGTTTTCACAATCGCTCATATAATTATATACACATATCTAATCATATATATAGAGTGCATATACGCATAACGTATGGTACATGTATACATGTTTTTTCCAATGATTGTCAACTGTTTGATGGTCTGCCAAAAAAATCGCCAAGGCCTCCGGATGGGCGGGTGAGGTTTGAATGGAACAAACATCGACAAATGGAGGTTTCCTAATGGCTGGGGGTACCCCCAAAATGGATGGTTTATAGTGGAAAATCCTATTAAAACGGATGATATGGGGGTACCTCCATTTTAGGAAATCTCCATATATACTGTAGATATAAATCCAATTCAAAATCATTTAAATTATGATCCCACACAGCATTTGAGGGATAATTGTCCCAAACTTATTCCATGAAATCACCATTTAATGCATGTGAATGGTGATTTCACTGGGATTTATAATGGATCTAGTCAACAGAAATTGGGACAACACTTTAGAGCAATTCGATGCATGTGTTTGAATATAGAAGTATACCCCAAATCATGGCAATGGTTAAAGAACAAATGATGTTAAACTTTTGGATGGAATGGGGTAACCATGGGTAACCTATTTTCAGACAAACACCATATATATATATGTATATGTATATGTATATGTATATGTATATGTATATGTATATGTATATGTATATATGCATATATATATATATATTATGTATATGATTATTCATTATTATTGTATGATGTGAAAATCAGGGAATTCCTGCGTGAACTGCTGCTCTTTCAGATGGGAACTTGATCATGCATTCGCCAAGCAGAGAAAATCATCAAAATAATGATCATCTATAGAACATGAACATCATCTAAAAATCACGATATACATGTGTATATATCTATATCTATACATGTGTGTGTATATACATATATATATATATATATATGTATACAATGTTTAAAAAAACAAATGTGTGATTTTCCTTTACCAGGTTACCAGACGGTTGCTGGGAGCCGACTTTTGACATCTCAGTCCTGAGGCGCGCCAATGAGCGTCGACGCCGAAACAGCCGCAGCAGACGGGAGAAGCCCGGACTCAGGACAGACAGTCTGGGTACCCTCTGGTAATTTAACATAGCTATTGAAAATGACCATTTATAGTGAGTTTTCCCACTAAAAATGGTGATTTTCCATAGCTATGTTAAATTACCAGAGGGTATGTGTTCGAGTAGGGTCTGAAACGAGGTTAAATTGCGTCCAATGTTTCGGGAGAGAAGGTGCTTTATTTTCAGACACACCCAGTAGGTCATTGCTTTGTTTCTTGCCATTGGGAATTGGATGTTTAAATCACCGTTGGTTGGCTCTAGTTCCATTAAAATACCATCAAAATACAATTTTTGATGGTGAAATCACCGTTTGCGTTGCTTAAACTCCAATTTTTTTTTTTTTTAAGTTGATTTTCCCCATATAACTTGACCCATCTGCCCCTCCAGGACCATGCGCCCCGTGTCCCCGCCATCCCCGGCATCGCCTGCCCCGCCGCGCGCTGTGCGCCCGGTTGGCCCCGCGCCGCCCGCGCTGCCGCGGCCGCGGCCAGTGGTGCCGCCACCGGCACCGGTGCCAGCAGTGCCAGAGCATTTTACATGGAAAATGGAGGTTTTAATGGGATTTTCAACGAGAAATCCTGTATGAATGGAGGGTTTCATTGGAAAATCCGATAGAAATCCGATAATGAGGATTTCATGGGATTAACATAGCTATGGAAACTCAAAATGGCTCATTTAGTTCGAATGATTTACTGATAGCAGTTGCCAACTGGGATGCATCCAGTGGTGAGGATCTGTCAATAGCTATTGGACCATGGGGTATCAGGTATCAACCAGTACTGGGACCAAATGAGTAGCTAAACTATGCTAAACTCCTGGTTGATGAAGTTCGGAGATTTTACTATTGGGGATTGTCATCCATTGTCGGAATCCCAACTAAGGCATAAAGGGATGACAGATGGGTTTGACCACTCAAGTGGTGAAAGGTAGGTTGACCAACCAGCAACAATTGGGATTCAACGAAGAAGAGCATGAGGATATTAGTCAGCAACAATGAGTCAATATACTGGATGAACTGATGCGCGAAGGATAGTTAGTATTTGTTGTTGGTGTTTGTTTGCCACAAATGGGGAACTATGTAAATATGCTGCCCGGATAGGAATGATTCTATGCTTTTGAAAGGGGAACCCCTGGTAATCAAACATGGCTTGCTCGAAAATCCCCAGTTCGATGCTTTTCACAGCTAGAAACCTCCATTTAGTTCGGGGATTTCTGTATTTTCCATTATTGTCCAATGATTTTCCTCGTAGTTCAATGATGTTTAATGGAATTTCCCAGCGGCCCGCCATGCTGACACCGGATACGGTATCCAAGATGAACCATACGGCTGCATTGACCTCGGTAGAACTCAGATATATCTTGAAAATTCTTGAAATACGTTGACACAGTTTAATATTATGGATTTATAATATATATTTATTGTTACATTTATTATTATCATTATTATTATTATTGATATGAAGACTAAACTATTGTTATACATTCATACATTATTGTATATACATATATATATATACGTATATATATATAGATATATAGATATGACATAGATATGACATAGATCACCCATATGGCTGTATATAGATGTAGATTCATTTAAACCACAGCCACAGCTCCACGTTGCAGCCGCTGTGCCGCCTGGTGAAACCCCAGGCGCCCACTCCCGCGGCCATCATCTGCTTCGATGGCTCCGGAGAGGTCCGTATAACTTATATACCTGTAGGTGAATACGGAATCTAAATCTATACTCAAATAAATCCTTTACAGTAATATATACGACATTATAAAACATTTTCATTACATTTTTTTTTATTTATTTATATAATATCATATTATATATTATTTATATATTATTACACACAATGTTATATGCGTTATCTGTGTTTCCACTTCTGCGACATTCTGCGACAATGATCCCCAGTGATTCGTCAGGAAATTCCACAAAAACAGGTGACCTGGCACGGCAGGGTTGGTACACCTATGAGCCCCCAATGTTTGTTGGACACCTACAAACAACTAGGGAAAAGCAGCATTTTTAATAGGTAAATCAACCATTTTTATGGGCCATGTGAAAAATAGCTATGTTAAATTATCAGAGTGTAAATCCACATATTTCTTGGGAGAAAATCCTGAGGTTCACCATTGGAAACTGTGAAAGAATGTGACTCAATGTGCTTCAGGCCTTCTGTGTGGTTGTTGTAACATATTGTAAAATTATATGAATTGTTTATCTTATTCCGTTGTGGGTCTTGCAAAGTCTTGCGAACATGTTCACAAAAGATGTATAGTTATTATATTTGGATCTGTTTTGTCCTGTGTCATTTGAATGCACTTCTTCGAACCTTAGATGCAACAGCAATAGTTGTTCTTGTTCTTTCCAAGCCGAACACGTTTCATGACAAAACCAAGACATGACAAAAACATGTTCTCAAAGTGTGCAGGTCCAGTGCACCATTTGTTGTGAAGACTTCGTGAAGGGCGATCAACTTCGACTGTTGCCATGCTTGCACAGGCAGAGTCCGCAGAGTCTAAGTGGGTCTAGACAGAAAATCTAGCGGACAGCGGGATTTTTTTCATCCCCAACAAAAGCAATATTACCAGTAGTAAAGCTGGTTGGTGGTTTGGAACATTTTTTATTTTTCCATATATTGGGAAAAATAATCCCAACTGACTCATATTTTTTCAGAGGGGTAGGTATACCACCAATCAGAAAGCAATTTCAGTAATACACTAGCCATATTTTGATGGTTTATACTACCACTCATTTGTTTTGACATTGGCAATGGTAAAAACGATGGATTTACCAAGATCAGGCAATTTTATTTTGACCTCTCGTCGTAGGCAATACCAAGATCAGAGGCGGAAATCCAATCTATTGATAAGCTACTCCTGGTTGGTGGTTTGGAAGATGAATTTTATGACTTTCCATTCAGTTGGGAATATCATCATCCCAACTGACGAACTCCATCATTTTTCAGAGGGGTAGGTATACCACCAACCAGCTACTGTGGATATTCTTCTTGTGCATGTTACATGAGAACATGGTTCCAACTATCCACACGCCTCTGCAGATTCCAAAGTAGAACTTTATGCAGCTATTGCCCAGACACAGAAACACCAGTGACTCTTGCAGATTGCAGCCCATCATTTTTTTTTTGAATCATATGTCTTGTGTCTTGGGAGGGAATGACTTTTGAAGCTGCAATCTCTGGTGCAACATCTCTGCCGAGGCACCAGAGAATTTCTTATATGAAGCACAAGGGATGTGGGGTTCCATTCTTGCTTCAATCCGAAAGGGGCAGAAACACTGACTCCCACCGGAATGCTTTTAGTGGTTTTATATGGTTTTATAGCAATGTTGAGCATGAGGGAATGCTTGTTTGATTCTGTACAAGCACACACCCTGTGGCACCTCAGTTTTAGACCTCAAAAGGAAAGCATTGGGTTTTCCATGCAGCACGTGACAGAACAAGTTCTTCCTCTTGTGTCCATGGATTGTTTGGAAATGCATCCGGCCAGAAAAAAAGAATTCATCACCCCAGTCAAATACAATCAGGCTACATCAGAGTTGATTCTCTAGCCATATAGATGTATACACGAGATATTACGAAATGCAGATTCACACATACATCTATGTATAATTATGTGTATATATATACACTTATACTGTAGCTATACGTATACAAATGTACTGTATACGTGTAGAATCCTAGACGTTTCGGGGGACAAAATCCCAGCCATCGCGACATCCACAGGTACCACATCGCCTGCATCGACTCTCCTGGCTGGGGCCCCCAGTCGAGCGATGGCGTTCAGATACAACGAACTGTTAAGGGCTAGTTTTCATGGGGATTATTTCATGGTTTATAAATGTTTATAAACTCATGTTCACATCACTGGGCCCATCCTGTAGTACATGTAAGCTAGGGGATTTGATTAATTCTGAGACAGCCCATGTATCCATGACTATCCATGTGTTTTATTTCTTGCCAGGTCAAAAACAATTGGACAGTGGATCATGGCAAAAATCGTGCGTTGTGTAAGATTTGAAAGCCCTGCAGGCCGCCTAGATGGACATCAAAGAACTAGTTCATGGGAAGTGTTACGGAGGTCGAACCCGCATATTATCCCCATGTCGGGCGTGTATATAATGTATATATATGTTTTGCAAGCATTTGTAAGCTATTTGCTGTGGTTGATACCATCTCGTTAGTACCTCAAAAGTCCCACCAATAGACAACTGTGCAACAGCACACGCTGTTAAGCGAAGGTCAGACCTGCCCAGTGTGCAAGCGCAATGTCCACACCGAGTATGAGGGCGATTGAGGACCATGCCTTGCAGCCAAACACAACCCCCACAACTCATGAAGGGGAGATGGTTCCAAGGACCTCTCAATACAACACTAGCCTGAAATGAGATCAAAATGAACATACCATAGCTGCCTTGGCCCTTGATGCCCAGAGGCTTCCCCTTGTTCCAACCATTTTGAGGAAACCATGGAAAAAACATGGGGAACCGGCAACCGGCTTTAGACTGTGTATATATATATATATAAGTGGGGGATTCTCATCCCAGGTAGGATGCACAGACTAGACATATGAAATAAATATTCAAAGCCTCTCAGCAGCATCCATCGGCCGCATGGTTCTAAATTGATTTTTTTGGGCGTCCCATTCCCATCGGATGGTTGATCATCACCCATTTCCATTTGAAATTACCATTTGGATGTAGAGATCTCTATCATTTCTATCCATTTCTCGATAAACCCTGGACACCCAAATCTTGCCCAACAAGCCGTCAGTCTAAAGATTACCCTCCAAGAAACAGATAAGCCCACCATTTCTAGATCATGCGCTGGAAAACCTATTTTTTCCCTATATATTTTATATCATATATATATATATCATTTATATATATATATATATACATATATATATATACATATATATATATGTGCACATACACGTGTTAGTTTGCTGAAGGGTACATCCCACTGCATAGAATCCATATGAAATCCGCTTGAAATCCCCAAGGAGGTAGGCCCTGCCGCTCCATGCTCTGCGCTGGCGATGGAATCGTTGCAAACGCCGGTCGAAGGTAATCTGCTGAATCTGCTGATGGTAGATATTTGCCCTAATTTGATGTAATATATGTATATATGTAATATATATATATATATATGTAATATATATATGTAATATATACATATATATATACATGTATATGTAATATATATGAAATATATATGTAATATATATATATATGTAATATATATATATATATATGAAATATATATGTAATATATACATATATATATATACATGTATATGTAATATATATGAAATATATATGTAATATATATATATATATGTATGAAATATATATGTAATATATATATATATATGTAATATATATGTAATAATACATATATATATATACAGAACATCCCACAACAATAGAGGACCATTTGCACAAACCGATGTCCAAACAAAACTAGGATTTGTTGCAAACCAATGGGCAATCTCTTTGTGCCGCAGGTGCAAGGTGGAAGTTTACAGATTCAGATGGATTTCATAACGTATTGAATCTATATGTATATATGTACATACATGTATATGAATAAATATACATGTACATGATTTTCACTCATTTTTGTGTACATATATATATATATGTATATATATATATATATGTATATATATAAATGATACAGATATAACATATGCATGCATTAGTTTGCATTGCAGTGCCTTATTGCATCAGATACCTACCGACCTTACCTACCTACATACATCCTATGTTGAGAGATTACAATGATTTGGGTTATACTTCAGTTCAAGTCACACAAGTGACTCGAACAGTTTTACCTACTATGAAAGCATTCCATGAATCGAAGTCACTTCCACACAGTGTCCAACTCAAAGTTTAAGAATTGAACCTTACTTAGTTTTCATGATCGAGTTTTCTTTGCACAGCAGAGCAATAAATCAGGCGGCGGTTGAGTGTACCTTTCTTGATCTGCAGTGACGTTCACCGAAGGATCTTTGAAATCCTTTACGGTGGCACGGCTCCGGGCAAACAGTGCTGCTGCGGTCCTGTCAACCATAGGATGTTTGTCCTTGACTGGCTAGTCACGGCTAGTCACTACAACCAACTGGGAAATGGGATGAACGCGGGAAGCGAATACGAACCAGAAGTGCCACTTTCGGCATCGTATTTTCGGTGCCCTTCAGAATCTGTTGACACATGGGTATGTTTTCCCCTACAAAGGCGGGTTATTTTTGGTATTGAAGTTGAGCCACCCAGTTTTTTGCCCACAACGGTTTTGATCCGTAGCTGGGTGCGCGAGCTTTGCAGTTTTGACCTGCTCTCAAGCCAAGCAATTTTGGCCTTTAGGGAGTTGAAGGCTGGACATTTCTCCACAGTCAAAGTTACTAGGAAAATGATCTCGAACTGGGAACACACTGCCAGGCTTGACCACCAGTATATGTGCATTACATTTAGTCATAGATGTCATAGTCGTTGTCCCTTTGCAGCTGTGAGCCATCTACCGAGTTGCCTTTGAAAACATCAACAGGTACCACTGCTTTGTATTCAACGGGTTTCCTCAGATGACCAGTTCTGAAGTCTTCTAAGAAAGCTACCCACCTTGCGAAATCCCCTACTTTTGCAAGGGTCTCCCAAGTTACGCCATAGAATTCGTGGCCGTACGTTCATGTTACATCCCCATGGTGTTAATGTATCTCGGATCCCGTTCGTGATGTTTTTTTTAGCTGCCCAGCAATGCCTCTTCTTGCACTACCGTACCTCTTTGATTTTAGGTCCCTCCACTCAACACCACCATCTCAGTGAAAAAAGTCCCCAAGACATATCAAAACCATCTTTCAACTTTAAAAATCACCATCAAAAACTCCCATCTTCCAGGGATCTCCCCAGATTTTCCCCAGATTTTCCCCACCCTCCCAGGGCCATCCAGGGCCCCCCCTGGACCTTCCTGGGGTCCGCCATGATCCGCGCGCCCGGCGTCAACGCCGTGCTCAATGGCCTGGCCTTGGCTCGGCAGATCCTGCGGCGCCAAAACGCCTTTGAGGAAGCCGTCATCGGGAGGCGCGGCGCAGGGGGGACGGTTCCTGTTGATAGGATGGGATATTATTCAAACGAATAGTAGATTTATGGGATCATATAGATTATTGAATTATAGATTATGATCCTGTTCGATTTGAATAATAGATTTTATAGGGATAGGATGGGATCGATTATTCAAATTATGATCTATTATATGATCCATTATGGTATATATTATGGTATATATTATGATATATTATGATATATTATGATATATTATGGATATATATATAGGGAAAATCTACCATCTGGTTATTCAAATCCCTTATAAATGGAGGTTTATAGCTGGGAAAATCATCTATAAATGGGCAATTTTCCATGGCTATGTTAAATAACCAGAGGGTATGTGATGATGATAATTATGATGGGATCCGAGATACTATTATGGCAGATAGGATGGGATCTATTATGATGATCGATTATTCATGATCTATTATTCAAATTATGGTAAATTATAAATAGATAATATATCATAATAGATCATACTTAATAATACATATATGAAGTATGTGATCCATTATGGTATATCATGATATATTATGATCTATCACATGATATATCAAATGATTTATTATGGTATATATCACAATAAAATGATCCGTTATTCCTATTATGATCTATTGTGGTATCTTATGATCTATTATGGTTATATTACGGTATATCTATTATGAGGATGGGATCGATTATGACCTATTATGATTAGGACATATTAGGACGATGGATATGAAATTATCGCTTTGGCTGCACGACCACCTGAATCAAAAGATGCAAAGTGGACAAACGTGGATCAGACATGTTTATCAACACAAAATTGCTGGATGCCGGGAACCATGCACCAATGCAACAAGATGTTCTGAAATGATATCTCCCAACTCATTCTGTGGATTTTTCTTCACAAGGGTCATAGATATGAACTTAGACCCCCCATTTCTGCAAAATCCCTGAACAAAAAAACATCAATTCGATTTATCAACCGAAAGGCCTTGGGTGCCAAAAAGCCCATACAAAAACACATTATATACAGTAAAACATTATGCTAGCCAGAAATTGGCTTTCAATGCTTTCCCCTAATAATCACATCAACACCTTCATTTCTCTTAAATAATGAAATTATCGTCATGTACGCGAATAATACAGAGTCCCCGACCAACTTGAAAATCAAATTGACCAAACTGAAATTTCCCAAGAATGACAATCTGGAGCTGTTTTTATTAATTGGGGGGTTTGAAATAGGACGAGGGGATTAGCATGGGTGCAGAAAGGCTCCAAAATGATGGCTCTAGGATCATCGGCTTCTCCAGAGAAATGATTCCAGAAGCCTCCAACGTCCGCTGCCAAATGTCTAACACCAATTAGTTGATCCCCAAGGGCCCCCCCTGGAAAATTATTTCAGATACTCTTTTGGGTGGGTCTAAAATCTTCCTCAAGGGTCCCTGCTCGTACTTGAGGGTATGACTATTGCTATGGGATGTTCTTTTTGGATATTTTAGTAGAGTTAGAGTTAGAGGCATCACTTTCTGAGACCTTTTGTGCTTGTTTTTGGCTCGTTTGATGGTCGGTGGATCCATTGATGATGCATAAAAATGGATTCTGGGGGACTAAGCATCAGTTTGAAATTGATTATTTGGATATAATGAGTTCAACATTGCTTAAGATGCTGGTTCAATAGTGGATTGGTTCATGGTTGCTTTTGACATGTTTTTTGATCATCGTTGATGAGTATGGGTAAGGTTCCCAGGCACTGGAAACCTCGAGAGTAGACCTTTGTCCGACTAAAAATAGGAATCTCATCAAAAACAGTGCGTTTGCAGCCAAGAGCTGTTGAATATGGGCCAAACAGATTCAACATGAAACCCAGAGAAAGATATGTAAGCTCAGAAGATTCGATGGCTTTATATGTACAGATTGCCATGTCGATCTCGTACAGTAGGTTTATCGTGGAAAAACAAGAGGCAACCCTCTTGTCTCTCGACCAGACATTGGCGTCTTGATGAGTTGGTATGTGGACTTTGCAGAATCCTGACCATTGTGTCACTATATATATATATATGTATATATATATATACATATATATATATATACATACATACACACACCTCATTCACGAGGTGCATGCATTGATATTTAGCTCCAGCACTTATTGTATGGACTGGAAATGGTGACCATAGACCAGCTCAACTGGATTTCCAACGGGTCACGTTGGGTCCCCCTGGTGGCCCACAGGAGACCCCCAAGCAGCTTCCTGGATCTCCGCGAACTCTCCTCGCCCTCACTGTGGCTGCTGGCGTGTCGTCGCTCCCACAAGCAGCTGTCCAAAGCGCTGGCTGGGGAGCATCGCAAAGAGGCGCGCGGAACCAAAATGCCCTTGGATGCCCTGGAAAGCATGAAAAGTCTCTTAGCATGTTTCAGGTTTTTAAATGGCTCTGGATGTAAGATATTCATAGAAATTCTAAGTCCTAGAAACTGAAGAGTAGATGGTATGTTAGATAATGATACATAAACTATGGTATCATTCTATTATGCTTCCGGATGCTGCCAGATGCTGGCTTCCAGAAGACTTCCTTGGGCGAAGTGTTTCGCACTTCTTTCTTTCTCTGAAAATCCAGGTACCCTCTGGTAATTTAACATAGCTATTGAAAATGACCATTAATAATGGATTTTCCCATTAAAAATGGTGATTTTCAATAGCTATGTTAAATTACCAGATGGTAAATCCAAGTATCCCTGAGGGTCACTGGATTGTTCCTGAGCAGAATGTTGCGCAATGCTGGTGAAAATGTTGGAAGCTCCCAACTCGCCCAACCACAGGTGGAAGAGTTATTGGCCCAATACTCTGAGCTCCTGCGTTTCAGTCAGGTGGGGGCAGCTGGTGTTGACCAATAGCCCGGAGGTTTGAACAGCTTGAAATGGGGCAACTTCCCCAACAACTGGCTTAGGATTTTAGGCCACAGAAATTGGAAATCACTTGGCTCCCCGGTCCCAACAAAAATGGTGTCTCGCTCCTCGAGGAACCAAACTTGCCAAGCAAATCCTTAGTTACAAGACTTACGACCATTCAAAAACTGGGATCGCCGTTATCGGACCACCCCACTGTTGTAACTGGCCAAAAAATAAAATGGGCTTCTAACTCACTTAAACCAGGATATGAAAATCATCGAACATGATCCTCCGCCCACTGGTGGATTCATAGAGGGGTCACCGAAAAATTCCAGTACCAATAGGTAAATGAATGCAAATGATATGGTTTAGTCAGTTTAGTCATGTTCAGTCCAAATACCAAGCTATAGCTTCATTTTACCAAACTGTATCCCCAGACCATTTAGATTGATATTGACATTGAATGACTGGTGGTTTGGAACATGAATTTTATGACTTTCCATTCAGTTGGGAATGTCATCATCCCAACTGACGAACTCCATCATTTTTCAGAGGGGTAGGTGTACCACCAACCAGTTGAATGATAATAGTACCATACCCTCTGGTCATTTAACATAGCCATGGACAATTGCCCATTTATAGAGGTTTACCTATTAAAAATGGTGATTTTCCATGGCTATGTTAAATAACCAGATGGTAAATGGTTTAGTACAATGACCAATTCATAGCCGGCCATTCTTGGGAGGTACTTGATAAGGCCAAGGCTTTGCGGCCGCAGCTTCTGCTCAGACGCTTGTCCTTGGGCCTTCTGGTCATCAAAGGTAGCGCTACCTGGGAAATCCCTGAAGTGAATGGAGCTTCGAATGGGAAAATCGTGGAACTCAAAAGGGGATGATATGTGTCTTACTTCAAAATGGGGACAACTTCTCAACATTTCAGGTGGAATTCTGGTAAATCAGGATATGTGGTAAACCTGGTGACAAAACTACAGGGGGTGGATCGAAACTATCGGCACTTGGAGGCACATCATGAAGGCTTTGCAATATATTGTAAGGGATGGAGGTTCCGAAATGACACTTTGCATTGACTGGCACTGGAAAAGTGGAAAAATCCATGAACATCTCCCATTTCCAGCCATGTTCTATCACATCTTATGGATGAATTTCATGGAATTTGCCCATGAAAAGTGCGGATTTCCAGCTGACATTTGCCACGGGGTGAAGCCACCTAGGGCTTTACTCAAGACTCGCGAGTCGGTGGTACTACCAGGCGCATGGCAGGGGAAATCTTATGCGTTGAATTCTTTTATCCTCAAATCACAGGCTGAATCTGTTGAAGATGTTTGAGTTCAAATTTTAAACGAGCGACACTATTTGGCTTCCATGGAAGTTCAATCTTTAAGCCAGCTCCCCAAAAAAGTGGAATATATCCTCCAGTAGTCAAACATGGCTTCGTTGGGGGCTAGAAACCTAGATTTCGTTGGATTCCCAGCTTGTCATGTTTGATCACAGGGAATCTCTAAGGGCCACGATTTCAGTGTTATCACAACTCCCCAGTGGCACATTCCCAGTCCTCCAACTATAGGCCGTGACCACCGGCCTACAGAAAGGGTTAGTCAAGCCTGGGGTTGGAAGCCCAGTGGAGATCGGATTTATGGATATTTATGGATCAATAGAGCGATGTATAAATGTCTATGATACGAAATCTATGAGCAAGAGTTATTTCAATTTCAATATTTTCGGATCGGTTTGTCTGAAAATGGGGTGTTCCTCAATTTGTGGACTGTTTAGAATTGGTAACTTGACAAATTAAATGTTCTACGGAGTGTTCTATTTTATTGGGGGGACGGGTCAAAACCTTGGTACCTGGTGAACATCAAAATAGCTGGCAAATGGAGGTTCATTCCCCTCGAGATGGTATTATAATGTATGATAATGAATTATAAATATTTATAATGTATTATATATTGGTATTGATCCATCAATATCCATCACAATTAATACAGATGCTTACTTTGACTTTGCGATGATCCCACTTATTGATTGATATTTTTGGTCATAGCTATGGGAACAGATTGTTTAGCCATGATTCCAGATCCGGCGATAAACCCGATCATATCAGCGAGAAATGATGAGATTTTTGGACGGTGAATGAAGTAACAAAAACATACGGCAAACATCAACTGGTTGGTGGTTTGGAACATGAATTTTATTTTTCCATTTATTGGCAATGTCATCATCCCAACTGACGAATATTTTTCAGAGGGGTTGAAACCACCAACCAGTCAATGATGGCATTGCTTAAAGCAAGAGTTTTCAGAGTATCCGTGAAGCACGCGTTTTTTTGGGGCACCGAGGAAACGAAAGGAATTCCTTCGGCAGTTTTGCTGCAAGTGAAGAACAAGGCGCACAAGAGTCGGCGTCCTAAACAGTTGCTGCTGTACTGGTCGCATGTGGGAAATAGCCAAACATACGACGACTTTTGACACCATATATGGAGATTTCCTCAATATTCCTATATGGGGGGTACCCCAAATCATCAAAGTTATTGAAACCCATGGTATGGTGACGACTGGGGATCCATGACGAAGCCAACAGATCACCACCAATCATCACTGTACCTATAGATGGGCCATGGGATTAGTTAACTGGTTAGCAACTGGGCTATACATGCAGGCTATGACCCATTACACACATACCCAGTTATAACCCAGTTACTAACCAGTTGACCCAGCATCCCTGGTTCACCAGGAAGCCACAGAGAAGCTGATGGCCAAGGACTAAGGTTTTTTTCAATGGATTTTACTGAGGAACACAGGTGGAATATGGATGAATTGAAACAGGAAAGACTTGCTGCTGCGAAATCAGCCCGATTCTGGACCCGAACAACTGTGGGATTGATGGACCGCTATGACTTCTTGGTGGCTACAGAAGAACAGCTGGATTTTCCATGAAATAAACCATCCAGCTATTGGGGTATCGCCCATTAATGGAAACCCCCAGGTCCAACCAGATCTGGCCAGTTGTCTTCCAAGTGCCAACCAGTTCTTCTCATTGGCCAAGGAAGATGTGCAGAAGCAGCAGGCCAACTACAACATGACTCTTCAGCGAGGCACTGTGGGGCACTGGGCTCAGGTGAACCATGGCTCAACAGTCACCGAAAAGCATGAGGAACGCCAGATATCAGGCGTGTCAATACGACAAAAAAACACATCATCGAGCAGATAAATCATGAAACATCAAAATGACTCAACATGATGAGATAGCAAGGATGAGAAGGATCAGATATTCATATTATTTCATATTGATCAATCACTCTTTGCAAAGTCTCACAGTTCTCAAAAACGACAGAAACAACGACTGCACGGCGGACTCTGCCAGGACTACAGGGCAAAGGATACCTGGACCTCAATGAAGAGGTGCCATGGATATGCCATGGTGATCCAGCCAGCAAACCTGGGGAACGATGTGGAATATATCATGTTTGTTTCTGCATGTTCAATGCTTGCCGATTTTTTCTCCAGTTTTTTTGATGATCCAAGGAGATCCAAGGGATGTGTGTGTGAGATAACCCCACACATCAGGTTGAAACCAGAAAGCGATTTGGGGGCGACACTTAGACTTGAATTATGTTTGACCACCAAGAGAAATAACCTAGCTCCTGAAAAAGGCAATTCCAACTGCCAATCTTGTCAACTCGAAGACTCGTTCATCGAGTTTGTTTTTTTTCTCATCACGGTCATCAAAGCTGTCTGAAAATAGGGTACCCCCAAATTTGATGCTTATAGTCATGCTTCATCACCAGTTTCCCTATAATTTTCACCACTATATAAATTGATCTAAATTGCAACTTGGATCCATTTTGGGGGTATACGGTATATCCCATTTTGAGACACAGCCCATGTGCATTGCTCAGCCACTGCTAGCACTTGCCAGCTGCCCACTCTCCGGCTGCCACCTCACTGGAATCATGGTTTGCCTATAGGGGTAACTATCCAAAAATAGCCACATTTCAGATTCGTAAACAGTAATAATATATATATATATATATCTATATCACTATATACATTATATAATTATATATACATAATTATACTAGTATATATATATAGTTATATGTGTGTATATATATATAATAGATTGTTGTAACTGTGAAAAGTGCTGCCAGGTGTACTAGTTTTCCCTGCTGCTTTGTAGCAGCTTAGTTCTCCCAGCTGGCTGGCTCCAGGTCCTTAATGGATTGGTTTAAGGGAAAATATGGTACGTACGCCGTGAGACAAATGACTGGTTGGTGGTTTGGAACATGTTTTTTTATTTTCCATTTCATATATGGGATAATCCTTCCTATTGACGAACTCATATTTTTCAAGATGGTTATTGCACCACCAAGCAGGTAATCCAGGTCCATGTTTGGGAGTTTGGGGAGAACATGGTAAACTTCGAAAAGAAATAACCACTCAGTTTACGAAACTGTGAAATGTCAAAAAAATGGTAGGGTGGAAATTACATGGGAAAGCAACTAAAGACATATATAAAGGCCATATTAGAAGCCATATATAAGCCATATATAACTGAGGATACTTCATATGTAACTGGGGGTATAATCCAGTTGCTAAGTGGGATGCACCCCCTAAGTAGTCTTGTGATTCGAAATGAATCCTTTGCAGCCGACCTCCGAGCGAGTCTCTGGAGGACTTGATAGGCCTCAGCAATGAGATGAAATCTGTGGGGGAGCCCAATCGATATTCAAAGGGGCACGGCACCTTGATGGTTTTCTACTTCAGAATAGGGTTTTTCTGGCCATTTACGGGGAACACCAATCGCTACGCATGCTTTTCCTGAGCATTCAGTGCTAGTTTTGTAAGTACTCCATGAGACAAATGATGACTTTACTAATTGGCGCTTTCTGTGATCTAATTTTTGGCAATCAAGAATGGACCCCGCTACTTGGATCACTGAAATCCCTTTTGGACAGGTTGATGGTTGGGAGGCCATTACAAAATAGTCCAAAATAGTCCAAATTGTCTTAAAGTACAATCCGTAATGTATCAACAAGGATGAACCAACCAGCAACCAGCCAATCACATCACAGTGAACAGATGATACATTCCCATCTTTTCTGACTAAATCGATGAAAATTCATCATTCAATCCCATATTTGAGGGAAAAAAAGACCTTATTTTCTGTGAAAATCAATGGAACATCCCATATCCCCATATTTGTTGATGAGGGAACACAAATCCATTTTCTGTGATGAACTTCTTGTCTACCAAGGTTTGGGAGAGTCACTTGGGCTCTGCTGCTGTGCCCTTGGCGAGTGGAGAACGGAGACTGCAAGATGTTTGGAGCAAGGACTTATGTATTCATATTTATTCAATCCATAATCTTGACACTGCATTTTTGAATTGGAAATCATTGATATATATATATATGATAATATATATATATATATGTATGATATATATATATATACATAATTCATGAAATGTTCCGATGTATAACTGCTTATTTGGACTTCGATGGAATTTCAATGAAGCTCCTTGAAACAGGTATGGCGGAAGACCAAATATCGAGTTCCCATTGGCTCGGAGCCCCGCGGAGCGAGGAGGGGGATGGCGAAGTTTGATCATCCCACATCCAATTCAAATTGATGAAGATTCTGAAGTGGTTCATTTCTATGGATTTCTGGAATTTCTGGTTAAGATTTCATAAGTCAATTGAAATATATTTAAATCCAGGTCGGCAGAACCAACCATATCCAACCTCTCCCGCACTTTCTCTGTGAAACATCTCACATTGCGCACTCAAATAGAACACCGTAGATTCTGCACTGCAGCCCACAGCCAGTCCCACTGGGCTGCCGTTGCATTTGCCGCAGCATTTCAAACGAAGAGATAGAGAAGATGATAAGACCATGAAAAGGCATTCAAGGCACAAGGTGCAAACATCTCAGAGTGTTGAGACAGGATTAGTCAGCTGGTGCAGATGTCCGACCTGCAGCGGGAATCTTCATGAATGCAGAATTCTTACAGGGATGAGAAGGAATTCAGACCACTGCAGCGTCCTTAGTGTACAAGGTATTTCGCTCAAAATCAGAGGTCAGGGTCATGTTGGCAACCAGTTGGGAAGACACCGGCAACAGCATCCTTTGGCGCCGCTATGGCAGAGCCAACTGGTGCGAAGGGGTCCATCTTTGATCACAAGGCATTTGGGGCACTGATTGACTGAAGAATTTTGGGGAGATCATCCAAATCTGATAGAGGTTTGAATAGAATCTGTATTTTGATACTTTGGTGTTTTGGTGAAATCCCCTATGTTCAAACACCCCTGCCCAGTATGATTTTTTTTGGGGGGATGGGTGGCTGAATCATGAGCCGTCCAACATGAGCCAGGAAACAGAGACCTTAGCATTGGAGGAGAGCCTGACTTGGATCTGTTTATATATGGGCCAAAACAGGACTACACTGCGTTCATCAAACCTGGCTCCACTGGAAAGAACATATCCTGTAAATGGAGGTTACAACGGGGTGTGATTACTGGAGGGTATGACTTGGGTTGGCAGTGACTTGGGGTGGCAGGCGACGTTTGGGTGACGGAGAGAGACCATGACATAAATTGGAGGTATTGGATGTGACTTGATTTTGCTGACGAAAAAATCCCGCCATGGTGACGGAGTGTCAGCCCCTTTTTTTGGATAGTGAGAAGTGTCGCACAGCTTTAGATGTTTTCATAATGTATTTTCATAATATATCCATATATATCCTTGGTCATGGCCCTGGTTTTGAGACCATGGATTTGCAATGCTTAGATGAGTTTTATATCCATGGATTGATGAAGGTAAAGACCAGGGATCATCGGTGCCCTTGAGCCACCAGAGTTGTTTGTCGTTCCAAAACAGGTGGCTGGTTTCCAGTATTGTACGGTATTTTCCATCACGATCTCCCGGTCACAGAAACATTTCTTCCTGTTTTTTTCTCGCACATCCACCTCACACCATGGGTGGCCATGGCTCGTTGAGCCATTGACTGAAGACACCAGGCCCCAAAAGCAACTTGACAGCACTCACGGAGGTCTGAGGCCGACAGTGACACAGGTGGTAACCCCAGTCGTAGGGGGTACTAGTCCGGTTCCAAGCGGTGATTCCCCATTTGCAAAGCCATAAAGCCACTTGCAGGTGATAGTTTGCCTGCTGATGCCATTCCATGGATGGAAGGGCTCCAGGTAGACAGTGAAGCTGATGAGCTGCTCCTCAGACATTGCCAATTGTTCTCATTGGGTTGTACTGTAGTCCCTATACTGTGTCATCCTACATCAAAATTCGTTCTATGAATGTTAGAGGTACCTGCCCCTAGTTGCCACAGCTTGAGAATGTGCCACTGCCATGGAGCTGGAAAGCAAACCGACAGCAAGCGCCATGGAGGAAGTGACTGATGGCAGCCCGAAACTTCAAGTGTCTTTGCCAAGCGGACGCTGTAGCCTTGTTGCTCCCACTGAGTTGCAGCGTTGCTGATTTGAAAACGGCCGTGCAGCAGTTTTTTGGACACAGATTCATGATGCTTGCAGATCTCCCCGATTGAGGGGTGCCAGACTTCTTCAAAGGCGGACAGGGGGGGGCTTCTTCCAAGAAGGGGGGAGGGGAAGGAAATGGTGGCTTCCCCATCGCTTTTTTGAACCCACCTCCCTCCCCTCCCCCTTTTGGCAAGAACCCCCAGAAGCCCCCCGACCCTCTTCTTCGAAGAAGCCTCAAGGAGCCCCCCCTCCCTTCTTCTTTTGTGGCCCTCCCTCCCTACCCTGGACTCGGGCAATGACAGCACAGCTGTCCAGGATCAGCTGGGGAATGTCCAACAAGTTCATGCCACACGCTGCTTTTGCTGCAGTCTTGGCTGATGGAACCCTCGTCAGATGGGGCAACCCGGGCTCGGGCAATGACAGCACAGGGCACAGCTGTCTAGGATCAGCTGTGGCGTGTTCAACAAGTTCATGCTACCTTTCTGTTTTTGCTCCTGTCTTGGATGGAACCGTCGTCACATTCCGGACTCTGGGGGTGACAGGACTGCTGTCCAGAATCAGCTGAGGAACGTTCAGCAAGTTTAAGCCACACACTGCTTTTGCTGGAACCTTCGCTACATGGGGCAATCGGAACTTTGGCGGTGACAGCACAGCTGTCCAGGATCAGCTGAGGAATGTTCATCAAGTTCAGTCTTGGCTGATGGAACTGTCGTCACATGGGGCAGTTCGAACTCTGGGACAGTACAGCTGTGCAGGATCAGCTGATGCATGTTCAACAAGTTCATGCAACACACTCCGCTTTTGCTGCTATTTTGGCTGGTGGAACCGTGGTCACATGGGGAAATCCAAAAACTGGTGGTGCCAGCACAGCTGTCCAGGAAAATATCACCAGCTGCTACTGGTAGCATGCATTGCAGCATTTTTTGTAGCGCAAACTGGATCGGGGCTGGGCAGCAGGTGCTATGGTTATCTATAACCAAACTGCCATGGTCACAACAGTCAAAACCCAGTTTTCTTTCCCATGATGATTTAATGGGACACAAATGGGATTATCATGGATTATCAGGGGATATATCTATATATATATACATAATATAAAAATAGAACCTGAACTAAGATTAACAGTTGGATTATTTTTTTCAAAGAGGGGATGGTCACCCCCTAATGAATAGAGGGATTTATTTATTGTAAGGATCCCCAATTAAAGGGATGGATGACCATACCCCATTAATCCCATGTCTTCAGTTGTCTTCACCATGCTACTCTTTGGTTTTCCATCTCTAGCACACGGTTGGAAGGTTGGAACCTGGGGTTCCTTATGTTTTGCGCGTTTGAGGTATCAAACTGATCAAACCTACCTTTTTGGTGCTTGAAATTTGGGTTGGCCCCCCTCAAATTAGTTTTTTTTTGAGGGGATGTACAGTACGGGAGCCCGTACTAGTTATCATGACACGGAGAACTATCATGGCTTCCCATACTGAGATCCTGAGGAAACTATAGAAGACTCCAGTGATGTTCACACCGTGGTCGTAGACGGGAATCCAGTCGGAGTGCTCAGAATGGCCGTTGATGACATCCTGACTGCGTTACTTAAAACTGTGGTGACAGAACCTTAATCTGCCCGTTTGGGTTGGGATCCCTTCTTCTTGTTCTTGTCCTTGTCCTTGTGCTTGTTCTTCCTGTTGTTTGTTCTTATTCACGTCCTTCTTCTTTGTTTTCTCTTGTTGTGATATTTGATGATATTTTGTATGTTTCTTTTTTTCAGTCTTCTTCTGCCCTCTTCTTATTTCTTCTTCCTATCTTCTTTCTCCTCCATTTTCCTTCTGCTTGATGTGCTTCCTTCGCAACGTAAAACGTCGGGCAACCATCGGTCATGTCAGAGATGTCAGCCGCTGCTGGATCAAGGTCAAGATGGATAAGCTTGGCCCTCTGGTGATCAACACAGATGGCAGCATTGCTCGTCAGGGGCCCGATGGATCGACTTCACAACGGACTGACCATCCCTGGAGCAGTTGACCGTTTTTTTGGTCCATGGTTTTTGCGGAAAATCCATGGAGATCCCAGCATTTCTTTGAATCAAAAACCACCAGTTTCGAAAGTCTCCCCAGTGCTGAGACACTCGGTTCACACACTGTCAATGATGCTGTCTGGCCCTGTCCTCCCGGCTTCGATTGTGTTAGATTAGTACCAACATATGCCAGTCAGTGAACCCATTTCCTGACAGGGATGCTCTTCAAGGACTAGCTGTTGATATTGGATGGGGCGCAGAAAACCACCAACCAGATTATTGAATACCATTCCCATATTTTTTAGTTGTTCAATGTAAAAGTACAAGCGATATATGTGTGCATTGGTTGAATACGTACATTAATATACATACATACATTATTATGCATGTATACTATATACACGTGCGTGTATGATATTAGTGATAAATCCCCATGGCATCCCTACTCTTTGTCCCAGAATAGAGGCGACTCAACCAGCAGTCTTGTTGCTTTTTGAGGCATCAACAACTGGCACGAAATGACCGAGCTGGAGCAGCAGAACACGCTGCGCGTGTTGGGGAAGCGGAACAAGCAAAGGCGGGGAGAGGGGAAGCTCCGAAAATCTTTGGGATGAGAACTTCGGAGGATTTTGAGGCGTGCAGATTTCAGATTTTGAAAAATCAGGACTGAGTGACTTAGTGACGAGAGAAACAGTGAAAAAGTACAGCTACACCACTCACCTCCCACATCTGTCAGGCTTGCGAAGCTCAGGGAAGCTGAGGCTTCTAGCAATTGAATTGCCAGAATTGTCATGGATAATTGCTATGGGTTAAAAAATGCGGGTCTGCCATCTTTTGGGCAAATACATGGAAAATACATTGGTAATGATGCAAACGAATGGATGAGTTGTTGTTGTTTTTTCGATTGTAACACCATGGATTTTGAATGTAGTTGTAGTTTATATATAATTATATATTGAATATATATTGTGATTAATCAATGTATATTGTACAGTTTAGTTCTGGATCAATACAGGATCTATTATTTAGTGTCAGGTCTTGGAGGTGCTCACAACTAGACTTAGTATATACACTTATATTTATATTTATGTTTATGTTTATAGTTATACAAACAAATATTCTAAACTACTGATAGCTACTAAAATGTGCAAAATCTAGTGTGTTTGGTATCGAGAAGACCCATGGGATGGCAAAGACTTCGAAGCTGCAATGCGGTCGCCGAATCTGCGAAACGCTGTGGGACCTGCGGGCCAGTGCAAGAGACGAAGAGTCAGACTGCCTTTGTACAGAGTCGAAAAGGAGATTCCCTCTGGTAATCTGTTAGCTATGGAAAATCACCATTGTTTCTCTTGGCAAATCATCGAACTACGTTTGCCATAGCTGCCATAGCTATGTGATATAAATGACCGAAGGGATCTGAAGGGCACTTTGGGTGGATCTTGCGGGTTATTCGATGGTCAGATCGCTGGGGGTTCACAAAAAGAAGCCTCATAAGTCAGAGAGAACCTATGATGAGTACTGGGACGATCCTTGACATTCTACGAATATATATGTATATATATAGTCAATACAAAATATTGCGTAGTAGCTTGGTCGCAACTTGCTTTGATCCCATCTCGCTAATATATGAAATACCTTTCATGTGGAAAATTTTCACAGATCCAACACCAAATACATCAGGGTTTCTTTCCCGGGGTATTCGATATCGAAAAAGGATGAAACCGGGATAAACACAGAATCCCAGAATTTTTCAGGGAACCTCAACAGGAACTCAATCATTTTTCAATGGATTCTTGGGATCCAACGTGCCAGCTTTTCAGGCCATGACTCCTTGGGAAAGATCTCCTCCTTTTGCCAGAATGGTGCCACCCGGAAACGTCTGTTCCAGGACCTACAGACGCAACACGAAGGGGGGAAGATGTTTCCGAAAAAAAGGGATGGTACCCTCTAAACATGCAACACGATGCAACAAGATGTGAAAAACCCACCGTTTGTAGCTCATGTTCCGAACGGGAAACCATGGGTTTTTGTACATTTTTGGCATGTTTACCCTAGGGTAATATCTTCTGGTCTAAAGCATCGCTGAGACATAGACATTCCAATATTGGATTTCCAGGCCAGCCTTGTTAGATAAGCCTCGTCAGCTTGCCGGAGATGGGACCACCGCTGAAACAGATTCACTGTGTAAACCTTGGGAAATGGATGGACATGGGAGGTTAAGTGGTGGTTTTGTGGGTCATAAAACAACATGGAGGAATATGTTGTCATCATCATCATCATCATCATCACCAAGTATATGTATATATATATATTCTAGAACTAACTAAATTACTCTATAACACATCTGTCGAATTTTCATCTTTGGCGTAGACGGCAGATCCATCCAAGACGCCACAGATTGACGGCACAGATTCGCAGGAGTTCTACGCTGGCTTCGATTCCTCCTTGGATGAGGCCGCCTTAGAGCTGTTGAGTCGATGCCTCGGATTGCCTCGGCCCGTGAAACGGATTCAGATGGTGTCACGATGTGATGTGTGGGAGATATATGATATATATATAATGATAGATATATTATATATACATATTATAATATATATATATAATGATATATATATATATATGGAGATATCCAATGAACCATTCAAAAGTTGAACAGCAATTCGGGCTTCGCAAGTACTTGGGCCCTGGGATTAGTTAACTGCTCACTAACTGGATTATAATGGGTTATAATGGGTTATAATTCTCATTGAGTCAGTTACAAGCCAGTTAGCAACCAGTTAACTAATCCCAGGGCCCATGAAATGCATCAGAGTCAGCGCTGGAAACATGGCTGAGGAGCCAGGAAGCGGCTAGCTGAAAAGCTTGGCTTTAGGACTGAAAGCGAAGACGTGGTTTATAAGCCATTTACCAAGGCATTCATGTAACTGGGGATACTCCATATAGAACTGGGATGAACTGGGGGTTTTTGACACGGTTTTTGAATGTTTTTGACCCATTTACTGTGTGAGATGCACCCCCATGTGCTCTACAACTCTGAAGTTTGTCTAGGGGAACTCCAGGAGAACTGCCAGCCATTTGGGTCGTCAGGAGCTATGCTGATCTTGAAATGGCGCCCATGGCGGTCAGAGATGAGGTTGGCTCATGAATCAGATCGATGACATTTCTGTCACCCCCAAAAAGATAGAAAAGTAACATCCATTAAAATCCTACTATATGAAATACTGTAACAATCTGTAACATCATTTTTGATCGCTTTTCTTCTTTTTTTTGAAGCAATTACTTCGAGCTCTAGGCGACGGCGAGACGCTTCATGGACCAATGTGACTCGCATGGCCGCCGGCCGGGTGGTGGGGGGGGCCAGCCTGGGAGCAGAGGTAGCCACCATCTTCACCATTTATTGATGTTTGGGTTCCTAAAATGGGAGGTACCCCTAGGGCCCTAGTTATCATCCAGCTCTTTTAGAATGGATTTTCCCTGAAATAAAGCATCCAGCTCTTTTAGATTGTGATTTTCCATGTAAACCATCCAGCCATATTTAGGGCCCCACGACTTAGGAAACCTCGATTGTATAGATCCATGAGGGCCCCATGGCCATGCTGTGATTTGCTGTGGGAGAGCAATGACCTGGTCACTGAGGTTGGAAAGATGCGCAGCCTGCCATGTCCAAAGCCGGGAGATCCCGGGGCTACACCAATTCCTTGGGACATGCTGACAGATTTGGGAGCCATGGAAACGTGAAGTCGGAGACTAGCAATCCCCCATGACAAGACTCAAGTACCAACTAAGCTGGTCAATCTGAAGCGATAGCGCGGATCCATTTGAGTGGAAAAAACCTTGACTTGTTGGGCGGAATGTACATTTAATTGCTTCATTAGTTTATATATGTTTATATTACTGTAGTTCCAATTCACTTAGAACCAGAGATCATAGAAACCAGAGATCATTAGTTCCAAATCTACTTGATCATAGAAACCCAGTTCATTATGAATGCAGTTGGCCATCGCTGGTTTCCCACTTTGTCCCATCGTGTTTTTCCCTCCACCGTCTCTCGAGGTCGTCAAGAAGATGAAAGATTGGAGTGGACGAGGTTCGGACATGGTGACTTGAAACTTGGCTTAAACGATGCTTAGATGGCTTAGATCATCTCAAATAAGCTCTTCAAATCATCTTAAATCATGATGAAATACAGATGCTGAAAACTTAAATCATCTTAAATCATGATTTTACAGTGAAACCATGGAAAAACAGTACACCGTTGTTTGTTTCTGCGCGGACCCAGAACCTTCCAGTTCGGCTGCAGTTTTGCCCCATTGCCCCACGTCAGGTGGCAAGAAAGAGGTGAGCCAAGTGGACCAGGCAGCAAAAATTCTGGTGATTGTGAGTCCCCTAAGTGGGGTTATCCGATATGATGATGAAACAAATTCATACATAGTTATATATTAGACAGATAGTGTTACATCTAAATTGGTTTTATCTGTGGTTCCCAGTGAAGCTTGTCCCGCTCCCACAAGGTTTTCTGGCAAGCTATGGTGACACGAGAGGCAGACACTTGGAAGTCGCCTCGGATGAAGACCCGGTGGGCCGATGGGGTAGCAATGGAGTTCCCAGTGGGGCCGACAAGAATCCAACATTCTTCAGTAATGTAGGTAAAACAACGTCACAAACCACCCATGACTGGGAATGGTAAACATACCACCTATAAAAATGGTGATGACTGGGGGATGGTTTATTATTATTGTTTTACCCACATTATTGAATTTCACCTGAATCCATATAAATTACCTTACAATGCAATGGGCAGTTTCGCGCTAAAATCTGGTTGGTCGCTCATGTCGTTCTGATATTTGCCAATGGACATCAATTTCAGAATGGCGGCTGGGTATGGTACTCGACTGTTTTATGCATTCAAAAACAATCAAAGAACTCAACAGACCTTGGCATTTTGATGTTGTTTCTATCCCACAGCGACGATTTCTACGGCCGGGCCGGGTTCACACTTCCGTTGGGCACCCAGGTTGGCACATTTTCTTCCAGCAGACCGGTCACTGTGGGGTAGCCTGCAAAGAGATGGCATCTGGACACAGTTGGCGAGTTTACAGTTTACTGCCATTATTCCTGATGAAAAGCATGACATATTTTTCCACTCGTATTTCTGAACAACACCTTTGACTTTTACCATTTTTTTACAATTTTTTACCATGTGGGTGTGTCTGCCCTCATATATACCCCCAAAAAAATGGCTTTCATTTAATAGGGAACAATGATGATTCACCGATGGATCTCGAGGTTTTTCAGTTCAGACCGAGGCCTCGCTTACTGGAAGTGGTGGGCAAGGCCTATTCGGTGACCTTCAGAGAGGTGTGGCGGGCCCAGTGGCTTCCCTGGTCTGAAAAGTGAAGCAAGTTTAAAGAAAAGATGAGTTTTCCATAGTATTCCAGGATTTTCTTGCTGATTTCGATGAATTGGGTTGGAATCTGGATGGAACAATGGGATCCCCTTCCTGGGTATGTCCAGCCCAAGAAACACCCGGTGTTTCGCATGTACCCAACACAGATACGAAAAAATAACATGCGTTGTGCGCAGTTTGGATCTCTTTGGATTCCAAGATTCCCAGAGCGCCATGCGGAGGTTTCTGAACATTTGGGTACCCTCAAAATAAATCAAAATAACGCGCACCCAGAACCAACTTGGTTTCCCTGTTCACAATGACCAATTTTGGACCAATTTTGGATGATATTGGGGTTCCCCCAGTTTCAAGAAACTCCACTTCTTGATGGCAAATAATGTCAAGTCAAATCATGTCAAATCCCAATTTTCGTCAGTCTAAATCCGAACATTATCTGAGAAAATGGTGTAAACTCCCAATTTTCGTCAGAGTACATCCCAACATTAGCTGTTCAACTCCCAATTTTTCGAACGGTTTTTAATCCACCCCTCCATGGGCGTTGCAGGTAGATCCACCCAGTTGGGCCTCACGACTCCTCAATGGCTGGCACAAGTCCGTGCAGGTTTTTGAGGCTTGGACCATCTGGCTAGTGGTTAATAGTGGTTTATAAACCCAAAATATTGATAGTGGTTAATAGTGGTTAATACCCTATTGGTTAATAAACATCCCCACTGTTAATAGTGGTTTATAAAATCCATTAACATCCCATAGAATCCCATAATATATATAGAGTGTATGTATATATCTGGGTAAATTTCATCACGACCGACCCCTGTTCTCCCTCACTATAATCATAGTAGGGGAAATGATCCCCTTAGCTGGCCGAACTCTTCAGCTTAGTGAAAAATTGTAATTTACCCAGATTCCATGGTGGTGTTGGGGACATCCCCTGGTGACACAAAGATGGTGGTATCATGGTGGTATCATGGGGCAATACAATGAATAATCTAGATGAATGATAATGACCTTCCAATTCTCATTGGCTGGTTGGTGGTTTCAAACATTTTTTCTTTTTCCATATTACATGGGATAATCTTTCCCATTGACGCATATTTTTCAAGATGGTTAAAACATGTTAAAACCACCAACCAGTTGGAATGATGGGAATTGGATTCGGGGAATCCCCAATAGCTGGCCGAACATTTCAGGCTCCGACGGAAAAAACCCGGAGAGAGCCTGTCCAAATAGACAGTCGCAACACTTTTCTGGCGATTGAAACCAATAGATTTTTTTTTCCCCCATGAAACATGATGTGAATATGATTCAAAAGTGTTGGTCCCTGGACCACTGGATCTTGATTTTTTTAATCGTGGTTCTTCCCGAGATTCGCCCGAGATCTTATCGAAATTTGCGAATGCAACCAAAATCAACCAAACATACTTTTCTAGATGGGCTGGAATTTTATGATGATGTTTGATTGATGATGGTTGTGCATAGACAGATTGTGTGAGAGGCCAGAATACTCAACAACATATTTGAGAATGCAGCAGGCAAATGTTTGGCGTCTACAATATAAAAGAACAAGAACATGGTATGGCAACTCTTTCCGAATGAATTTCCTGTTTCTGAATGCATCAACTATCGTGCAGGGATAACAAACTGGTTTCCCGGAGGAGTCTGTTTTCACTTGCAATTCCTGAGATAAACCAATACACTACGCCCAGGCATTGCAGAATCTCAAATGATCAGAGAGGGCCACATCATGTGGATCCTACGGGGACCTCCATTCCAGCCCGTATTTGACATTTCAGATGGTGGAACACATCTGCAAAATTTGTGAATTTTTAGCGTGTTCACGTCTTCTTCTTGGTTTTGTTGGTTTCCAAGCATCTCAAACTATTTATAGATTTATAGGGATTAATAATGATTAATTGCAATAAGAATTCGCCTGAGTACCTAAGAACCAATCGAATTTGCCTCTTCTTTTTGGTGATTTCTTCAGCGTCAGGTGACCGATGGGCCACCTTCAGCGGTGGGGGTCCACAGATCCGTTTTTTAAAGATTGCCCGTCCACTTGCTGATCTTGTTTGAACATGGGCAAAAGAAACAATTTGATGGTTCCCCTCTGTAAAGTAGCATGGATGAATTATGGATGTGGAAAACAACAACAGTTTTTTGTTTCGTTCGGAACATGATCTGCAGTGGATTTGCCAGATCCATGTTTACCGGAGGGGCTATTCCTCATTCTCTATGTTTTTCAATGGCCATAAAACGATATAAAACGCGGATTATAGTTTATAAATTTATAAATGTTTATAATCCTCCGCATTTTAGGACTGACAAATTCGGGACTGGCCATAAGCCTCCGGGCATCCCATAACTTTGCGAAACTGCAGGTGAGAGCACTGGGACAGCGTCCAAAGAAGTTGGGCTATGTCTACCTTGACCTGTACCGAAGGAAGTGAAGTTCAACGGTGCTGACAGCAACGACCTGATGGTAGTTATTCCACAGAAACTTAGTCAAGGATTCCTATTGGTCTAGCTTGGTATGTAGATGCTGATATACCAGGAGTTCTTAATCTCCTACTCAACGATGCTCAACCGACGTTGTTTCCACTTCACTCCAGTTCTATATTATTCCCAACTGTGCTATGGTTATCTAGTTGTTCCGTATTTTTCTTGGAGGGTTGACCAAGCAAGATCATTGAAGAGGCTTCCCATTGGGAGTGCCCCACTGCGTTCACTTTTCATATGTTATCTTAAGATATAAATCGATTGATGAGCAGATATACAAAACGATCAAAACTGCACAAACCCATGATATTATGTTGAAAACTTATCTGACTCAAGATGAGCCTTCCAGAAAATATAGCGATCCAGGATCAGCTGGCTGGGACGACCAGCTTTGGAGCTGGCAGGGGCCGCAAGGTTATGTCCCGGCCATGCATATCTCTGCTTCCTGTCTACAAACTGCGAAGTGGAAAAACACTGGTGATCTGGTGATGTGCTGAATCCATGATTTGGCTTGACTTTTCCCGGGAAAGTCACCATTGGGTCACCATTGGGGAATCTTTTTGAATATGTTTTTATTTTTGCTGGGGTTCCCAAATAGCAAATCCAAGTCAGATCTGGCCGAAGTACGGACAGTCCGACATCACAATTAGGAGGATGCTAGGGGGAATTGTCTCAGAAGGATATTCTTTCAGGTGGGTTCATTATTTGAGTTGAGCCCGATGGAAAGATGGTGTGATGGACGTTTCTGGAGTCCAACTCAGAGAAATGCAGGCAGTTTGGTGTGGTTGGAGATGACGATCGCGGATAATCCAAGCAGCCAGCCTCTGGTAATTTGTTACAGGTTGAAATTATATAAGGAGGTAAAGAGATAAACCATGTTTGCCGTGATATCTTCATTGTATTCCAATTATATCACCCTTATATTCCCATTAGATCCTCAGCATATCCCAGTACATCCCATTAAATCTCATTAACTCCCCTTAAAGTCCTATTTTTCTTTGTAAACTCCCTTTAAAGAGCAGTGAAAAACATGAAGTCTTAGCTGGGCCTTGCAGTGCTTGCAGCTTGAAATTTCACAGCCAAGCCCAGGCTGCAACTTGGTGAACGCTGGCGTTGGTCAAGGCGCAGGATTTGGCACATCCAAAATGTGCACATCCAATGTGAAATTTCTAAGATCCGGAGACCCAAAGAATTGATTTTCCGATATTGATCCAAAATTACCATTTTCTGTCGCCACCCGACTGCGTCGCAAGGGAAGCTGCTAAGCCCTGAAGAGGTGGTGGGCATCACTCATGAGCTCGGCCATGCTTCTGGGCTGCGAAGCAAAGCTGGATCACTTCTGGCTGGTGGGCCACCAAAAGTGGGGGTACTCCCAAATCATCTAAAATTCGACCATTTTAGTATATTTAGTATTAATGGTTTCAGGGATCCTCCATTTTAGAAATCATCCTTAAATCAAGTTGGAATAAGTTGAGCATTGAAAATCGCCCGCCTGAATTCCGCTTCAAGTTCTTAAATCAAGTTGTTTCGCAGCCTAGTTTTCCGGGATGATTCTCCCTAGTTTTCCAATGGTAATTTTATTTTCGGGATGGGTCGCCCAACCAAAGAGCTTTTCAACTTAGGCTCCACTGTCTTGGTGTATCTTGGTGTATTTTTTGTGAATTTGGGGACATCAAACACCCAGATTTTATAACATCTATTTCAAGAGCAGGAAGACTGATGGTCTGGGCCCCAATTTTGGACACTCAAATGGTCGGAGCATCTGAACTTGTTTTTCGTGTCCGTTCCCTCGAAAACTCTATGCCGACCAAACCACAAATCTGAAGGACAGTGTACGGTGAATAGCTGGTGAAAAGTGGACTTATCAGAGGTACTGCAAGATACTGAAGCCCGCATTTTTCAATAAACATACTCAAAGTCAGTGTGATTCCGCACCATGGAAGTCATGGTATCCGATCTCACATACGACTTGTAGCACACTATTCGCTGCCAAGGCTGTGCACATGCTTTGCCACACCGGAAGCCCTTCAGAGTTCGACGTCCGTACTGCCCAGTCCTACGAGTAGTTCGCTTAAGGAGATAGGTGGGTGTGAAGATTTATCAAACGCCCCAACCCCCAGTTTGTTTCTTTGGGGGATGTCCTTGGCCGCTTACTTTTCTAACAGGGGGCCTCAGCCAGCCACTTGGATTTGCTGATGATCGGAAATTATATTCTCAATGGGAAATCCACCAACCAGGGATCCATTTGGGGAATCAACAAATATTCTTGTTTTACTATAATTGTTTGCAATTATTATATATATATATTATTGCTATTATTAACATTACTATTATTATTGCTACTACTACTGCTACTGCTACTGCTACTACTATTATTACTGCCTGCCTGCCTCCCTGCCTCCCTACCTACCTACCCACCTACCTACCTACCCACCTACCCACCTACCCATCTACCCACCTACCCACCTACCCA
>Ga0126342_10001910_pt1 | contig 31060 bp, 28 predicted proteins | sample Cyp1metagenome_FD_92528 | JGI IMG/M metagenome (GOLD analysis project Ga0126342, IMG submission 92528) | Coral microbial communities from Lord Howe Island, Old Settlement Bay, Australia - Cyphastrea 1 metagenome | ecosystem: Host-associated > Invertebrates > Cnidaria > Coral ...
CTGACATATTTTGGCATGTAGTATGCAGAAAGCTGCAATACTTGCACCGGAATCCTTCAAGGTCAAGGCAGCGTGATATGACAGCTTGGTTTTGCCAACTGAGGGATGCTAAGGGCTTGAAATGTGGTTTGTACAACCCCACCGTGACGCTAGCTGAAACCCTTCCATGCACGGTCTCTTCGGCTCGATCAGGATGGCATTGATGATGAGCTGGAACAGGCACCACCCGAAAGACAGCATCGAGTGATCCTTGACCTGAACGGCTTCAAAAAGCACACGATTCTTCACGATATTATTTTATCAAAGAAATCTATCCCTCTCCAGCCTTGGAGCAGTTCCTTCCGCGTTGGTGTGACCGTTTGGCGTGCCATGATGTCATATGCTTTCGCATGTCATGATGGCTCGCTGCCACCCTTGAGCCGTACTGAGCGTAGACGGCTGGCAAAGGGTCCAATCATGTCCAATCTATGGTTTTGAGAGTGGATGGTGTGAAATTCAAAAGTCATGAAACTGTAGAAACTTTTTGTAAATGGTAGGCTCATAGGATCTCATAGGATCTCATAGGTGTTGAGCCATAGATGGATGAATATACTCACCACCTTTTTTTGAGGGCAGGATATCGAAGGTTAGCAGCAATGAAATGGCTGGTACAACAGCAGTCTTTTAGGTTGAAGCCACCCACATATTTTGGATATGAAAAACCATACCTCCAAATCCCTCATAACAGTTTTGTAAGTGTATATACAGTACATGCGACCAGTTTGTTTGTTGGTCATGACCCATCCTAGTGACCCATTGCCTGCTATGGCTTAGCCGGAAACAAAGGGCAGCTTTCGGTGCAGAGCTTGCGTGGAGCTTTTGGATGAAAAAGATCTTGGAACTTGGTTGGTCAGTAGGTGATTTTTTCAATATAGTTGTTGTATGTTTTTTGTTGCCCCAATTTCTGGAAAATCATATGCTCGTCTTTTTACAAGGGGAAAAATTGTAAGCCATGAACTTGCAGCTAGCTTCGAAGTCTCTTCAAAGCACTACTTTTATGTTTGAAGATGGACGAATGAGCGGCAACTGAGGATAAGTGGTCAATAGCAACGTGTCCTAACTGTTCCGTAAATACATTTGTTGCCACTTCCGCTGAATGAAACTCGCTGACAAGAATCATGCCTCGGACTCCTGCCTCAATGTTTTTTCAGACTATACATTCTCATCAATAGTCCCGAAATGTCAAGACTTGATAAGCAATGATACGAATCTACTTCCTATCTATCAGGGGTTTTCATCATAAACCTACTAACGTAATCTAACGTAAACATATCTAAACATCCGAACATTCGTTTTCGTCTATCAGAGTATACATTGGATATCTGACATCGAAGAGAAACAGACTAATCTCAGGTGTGGATCTATCACTGCCACATCGAGTTCATGCCGCTGGATGAGCTTTCCAAGGCAAGAAAAAATAGACTCCGTCTCAGAAGGTCAGATCAGATGGGGAAGCCAAAATATCAGATGTATATGTGTATATTATAATATGTATACAGTATATATATACATATAATATACATATATATATATATACATATATATATATATATGGAACCTTATGCAATGTACGTTCACTAAAAAATATACAGATTCGATTATACTTATACGATCTTATACATGTATGATTCGATTTATTCTAATGTATTGTTGTCTCTTCTGCCCGTTTACCCCCCTGAAATGGTAAAGAACATCATAGACAATTCATGATAATTTATGTCTCCTTCAAATTCCACTTTGTTAGGGTCCATAAGCCGCCCGACGGACGGATCCATGCCCTCCTCACACACTCAGCATTCCTTGGCACAGGCGGTTCCTTATGCCCCACGCCTCAGAGGGGGAGGTTGTTGGCTGCCAGCTTTAGGCTTCTACCATCAACCCCTTCACAAACCAGTCTCGGACAGTGGATTAAAGAGTCATTCTTATGGCCTTCTGACTGGAACCACGGAAACAGGTTGGCGAAAATTTCGTCCTCAAATGCTTCGGACGTTCACTTCCGAACTTCCGAACCATCTCAGGCGTCCACTCATTCATTCCAAAAGGATCTTATCCTCGGCTGGTGGTAGACAGTTCTGCGATATTCTGCGGGTGTGTTTTCATGACCAAGTTGGAAGCGCAAATTGGTTGTGTGTACCTGGTCTCAAGCTGTTCGGATCAACTAGAGTCACTAGAGAAATAGTGGCGCACTATTTCTTTGCAGTGCATTCCAGGAATTTCGAACGGACTTTTTTAAGATCCAAACCAACAGATGGTTTTTCTCCTTTTTCTCTGTTGGTTACCCCAACATTTGGCGCGTGGATGCGCATGGTGAAACGTGATGAAATGACCCGGCTGAGATCACAAAAGACCGGCGAGGCACTCAGGATGAGCTCTGATGGGGCACATCAGATATGTTGGATCTGTTGGATGATCTATAATAAGATTGGATTATATTGGATTATCATATTTGAATAGTTTGAATAATTGTTTGAATAAGATTTGCATCTATTCCTTAAACTTAAACCATAATTTTCGGATCATTCTGAAGGAGAGTTTCTTTGATCATGGTCCAAGATTTGGATCTATATGGTCTGTACGTTCAAAGCACAAAATTTGGGCGGATGAACTTTTGTCAATAGAGTTTAATCAAATTGATTCCATCCAATATCTCCATGGTCAGCAATGTTCATGGGAGTATCAGTGCCTTTACCCCCGCCCATGTCCAAAGGGATTGTTGTTGATATTCCGAGAATCCCCAGCAAATTGACAAAGATACGGAACATCCACCCATGTAAAGAGAATGTTGTGAAATTGTGGAACTTCCATATCTCATATTACTTTACTGGAGGGTACAGCGAAATCCCAAGGGTTGATGATGCCCCCCATGGATGTTGGCAGCTCAAGAGGCCCCCGGATCACCGCCATGGCCACGCCTGCCCTGGCCCTGCAGTGCCGCACGGTGGCGCAACGCCTGCGCCGCGGCCACACGGTGTGCGGCACAGCCTGGGACGAGGACACGGAGGAGGCGGCGCAGCACGTGGCGCGCTATGCCGCGTGGAGCAAGGGGCATCCAAGTGCCGCCGTTGGGATGGAGAAGGCCTCAAAGATGTTGAAGAAGGCCTGGAAAATCGGGGTTTTCCATGGTTTTCCCATGGTTTTCCTCTGGTTTTCGTAGAATGCGGGATCCCCAAGTCACCATAGGCTTCAATACTAAGTCATGGTCGAATGACTTGGATGATGTGGCACCCCCCATTTTAGGAAGGCCGGGAGAATCGCAGAAATTGGGGGAAGATCGGACTTGGTGGGCCCCAAAAGAGATGGACACGTTTGGTAAGAATCTACTGTTCTATTTGTTTCGGATTACTGTAGAATTATACTTTCATACTTACCTAATACCCAAAGAATAGGGCACTGATGGAATTTGGATTTTGATTTCAACTGCGTGTATTTTTCCGACCCCTTGCTGAGGAAGATTGTCAATATTGATAAGTTGAAAATTTACAGAAAGTTTTATGGTCCGCTGAAGCTGCCCACCAGATATCCAACCTTGCCAGCCCTTCAGCGGAGATATTGTTGGTTCAATCACCACAGCGAAAGCCTTGAAAGGGGTGCCTCAGGCAAGGGGATGAAGTTCCAAAAACAACCCTGTGAGAACCCATTGAGTTTCCCTCTGTCTATTGTAGAAGAAGAACTATCGTGTCCCAAGATGTCCCAAGGATCCCCCCTGCTTTTCGGACGTCCATCTTGGCAGCTACCCCGACGTCGCAAAATCATCAGCCAACTCTGCCACAGGCGTCTGCTGCGCTGAAGCTGATTCAAGCCTCTCAGCTGCCGAAGCGTTGACGTGGAAGTCAGTATGATTGATCCCATCCCCCTAGTATTTCACGTTCTGGGGCGGCTCGTCATAAACGAACAGATCCAAAGACAAAACATGGTTTGGATTGGGAGGAAAATTGTATATACTATATACTGTAGCTGGACAGGAAATTGGATTGTCATAGAGCCTCTTTTATTGGTGTTTCCATGGTATTCTTTTCTTGGGGTGGGGTACAACGGTACAACCCAACTCGGCACCAGACGAAGATCATGATAAACTCCCAGCCAACATCGGGACGGTAGGCCCGACGAATGGCATGCCCTGACGGAGGTCCATGGGTCTCCCACTGGTTGATTAATAGAGAGGGGGCAGCCACTTTGAAGTGGGATCAGTAGGTGAATGACATCATGATGGTAAATGATGGTAAATGAGAAGTATCCAAACTGCCCCATCGATGTTTTTGCTAAAAGGACATCGTTGTATGGAGCATCTCAAACAATGTTTGCTTGATTACTTATGATGACTTCATCTATCCTGCTCCAGGTGTGTGAAACATGACAACTCCCCCAGATCAATGGGGCCATTGGCACCCCAGAAAAAAGCTACCAGCGGCTTGAGGACAAGATCTGTGAACTGCAGAGATCTGTCCAAAACGTCGAGGCATCCAACGTCGCGAAAGCTGAAGACCTCTTTGGAAGGGGCCCGGAAAAGGATCCTCGGCTGAGGTCAGTCAGTTGCTGTTGATCTCATGTGGTAAAGCCAAAAATACCCAAAAGCCCAAAACCATATCCCAAAAATGGATTGCTTCTTTTGGCGGAAATGATATGAGATAATATGACTGAATATGACATAATTATATAATATAATAATGGAATTTTAGATGTGTTGTTTGTATGCGGAAAAAAAAGGAACATGCCCAAGCGTCTGGAAGAACATTAATTATCCTGTCTGCCCCAAAAAGTGGTTTACCATGTTTCCCCGAGAGTGTTTTGCCGTATGGATACCGGGTTTGTCTACCTATTTTTGCTGGTTATCAGTTATGCATCCCATTGTTTTGTATACATAAGATTAGTTATATTAGACCGATGGTTAAGCCATGTTGAACCAACATTTCCAATGGTCAAATGTTCACTTCATTTACCCTCTGGTTATTTAACATAGCCATGGAATATGGCCAATTTATAGATGTTGTTTAATGATTTACTGTACCTATTTAAAATAATTATTCTCAATAGCTACGTTAAAAAAAATAGGGTAGTTAAATCGCAATGTTTGCCATAGTTCAATCTCCATCAGTTCAATCCCAGTGATGGTGAAGTCCCGATTTTGGATGGTTCCAACTCTAAAACGGCCCGGTGCACCAGGTCGGGATGGTTAAACTATCTTAAACGAACATGTCTGACACTTCAATCCCTTTTTTTTCATGGGTTTTCAAGCAGCAGTGTCATTATGTCATTGGTGAAATCCCCGTTTCGTCTACTAAAAGCCTCAGTGTTCATGGTGAACCCTGAAGTTTTGGGGGTGGAATCCGCTCCACATCGAGGACCTCCAGCAGTGCGAGCTGACGCAGCTCAGTCAGCAGCTGGCAGATGCCGCAGCCAAGTCCATGGAGATGACCGAGGGGGCCTGGAAGATGTACCCATTTTGGGGATGGGCTGGACACCTTAGGAATGGCTCAGTTAAGATCAGTTAAGATGATTCTCATGTTGCGAGTTCACCACTTGGGAGTTCACCGTGGATTTTTCGGCTTGGACGAGAGGCAACAGAGATTTTTCACCATGAAACAGGGAGATTTCACCCGGACAGATGGGAAATTTCACCAGATAACTTGCTGGTGCCAAACGCAGGGAATTTTCGGGAATGATCCCAGTCATCACTAGTAATAAGATGTAATAAGCATGCCAGCAACCCCCAGTCCCATCCATTCCCTACGTAAAACGCACCAATAAGATAAAATTGAGGGTTGCTGCTTCCAATTTTGCTGGCAGAAAGGACCTCGGAGCTCCCCGGCTCCACCGTCTGGGTGCAGCTGCCAGACCCCGTGGCCACCGCCCAGCAGCTGGAAGAATGCGCGGAGGCATTGGAGCAAGGCCTGGGGCTGGTGGAAAATTTTGGATGAGATTTCGATGTTTTATGATTTTTTGGATGTTTTTGGTATTTTTCTGGACTGTTTGGTGGATTTGCTGGATGTTTTTGGTCAAGTTTGGGAGTTTCACCTGGAGAAGGTTGATGGTCAGTTTGGGGTGAGTTTTTGTTTGGGAAAGTTGGATGTTTTAAGGAAGTTTGGGGGAATCTTACTGTATGCCCCCCCCCCGGATGTAAGAAGAATTTACGGAGGATTTCCTGGGACCTCCTGTAAACATGTTCTCAAGAAGCACACATGTTATGTTGCATGTTGTTGGCTCAATCCCCAAATGTAACGTAGCTATAGAAACTGGCCATTCTTAATAAATCATCTAAAATCATCTAAAATCATCTAAAATCTGGGTATCAAATTTTGGGGCTTCAATTTTGACCCTCATTTCACCCATCAAAAAAACAGTATCCCCACCAGGTGACCATCACTTGGAGCACCTCAATGCTGCCCTGGTGGCTTTTGAGCGCCGCCTGGAGGCCACCAAGGTGTGGGAAGAGACAGCGGAGAGCCCACGGAAGCGATGTCGCGTTAGAGGTGCCGCGGTGCGGCGCTGCGGGAGGATGGGAGTGGTTGGGATTTAGCCTTCAAAAAATGTGGAGAGAATGAGAAAATGCTGGGATTTGAGATTCTATGGGATATTTGATGAGGATATTTGGTGGGATTTAATGGAATATTTGATGAGATAGAAGCAACAATCAGTATGAGAGCCCGGTGTGTGTGAAAATGAAGTCTACCGTATACCCCAACTTAGGGCAGTTTCATAGCCATATAGTTGGTGTTTGTCCAACAATGGTGGCTTTTGCCAAATTTATGGAAATTCAAACGGGAAGCATGATAATATATTAATCATTGGATTTTGGGGTATACCTTATCAGACAAACTGGTTGAATATTCAGGAAGTGGAGCAACCACTCGATTCTGTCCAAATTATGGTGACATTGCAACGACCTTGCCATAGATGACTAAGGAACCTATCCCAAACTGGGGTTCTTTCCAGCTCAGAAATTGGTCTAATCTGCCTGGATCAGATCTGGACTCTGGACCCATGTTTTTTTTGCTTCGGCTTTTGATGGAGGAAATCACTATTGTCGCAGGTTTCTGGAACGCATTAAAACCAAACCAAGTTTCATATGGTTTTATCGTGCTTTATCCTTCATCATGTGGAGGAGATGTCGCACAAATTTTGAAAAATGCAAAGATCCCATGGTGTGGGTTCTGTTTTTATACCCCAAGAGCATCTAACTTATTGTCATGTGTTGTCGTTTTCTTGGGTGGAAAACCAAATCGTTTTGGGGTACCCCAATTTGGAGAAATACAGATCTTATAATAAGGAACCAAAGCTGGTCAAAGTGGTGTCAACATGTGTCAACCATCACCCAATTTAAACGGATATCAGTTTGCAAACGGCCTGGGGTGTCCCCAGCTGCCTCAGTGCGCCTGGGTTTCGGAGGACCGGAGGAACCAAAAGTGTCTTTTGGGCTGCAGAACGAGAGCGAAGGCAGGAGGGATGGGAGAAGTTAGGTGAATGATGTGATTTGAAATTCTGTTGATTGTGGATTTCCTGGGTTCATCTATATAGTATGTTTGTGCTTCTTGCACAAGTCAAAAGAACTGCTGAAGAAACATAGTTCCCTCCGGTTGGAAACATGTGCATGACCAAAAGCAACTGCAGCGTGCCACTGCATTGAGGCTGGAGCCGAACGCGACAAGGAATCAAAGGGTGGCTGGTTTGCATAGACCGTAAGTGTTGGTGAATTTCCCGTTTTGCATTGATTTCAAGAATCATTGGGAATGTTTAAAATCATCTTTAAATGGTTGTTGGGGATGTTCCCCCTGTACACCATCCCTTTGGTAGTATGGCATGGGAAACTCCACCCCTAAAGTGTTGTGTTTTCTTTCGGATGGGACATGTTCAACCAAGGTTGTCTCACAAGAGTAAGCTGGATGTGGCGGTACAGATCTTGAAGCTCGTCGTTTTCGCTGTCATTGGATTGATGCGTGGGAAGTGGATTGTGGATCTCTACCTTCCCATCCTAAACTCTCTTGAAGCAGACAATAAAAGTGGACCCACCAGTTTGCACGTTGAGAACATTCAAAGTATCATATCATAGTTGTAAGTTGGTTCTCTCAACAAAATTCACATCTATCCAGATTCCAGATCTATACATCTATCGTTTAACAGTTTAACTTAGCTACTTGTAAGTTTCATCATTTGAGACATGATAGACTTTCCATAAATGGGGATACCCCAAATCATCCAAGTCACTAGACCGAAACTTAGTATTGAAACCCCTATGGTGACTTGGGGAATTCCCGTATGGAAACCTCCATATGGCCATGGTTGGTGCCCAGGAACGATACCTTCCATGTCTTCGATTTCTTGGTGAAACAACTGGCTCGCCTCTTTGAGGAGTTGACGTGTTTGGCCACTTGGAAGTTTTACTCGGAAAAACCGGTGGTGAATCCCCCAACCATGGGCAAAGATGGAAACAATATGGGGAAAGAACATAGGAAAATATGGTAGGTCCCCGAACTAAATGGTGGTTTCAATGTGAAAACTCTACTATAAATGGTGGATTTTCCCTGTTTTGCGGTTCAAATGTTCAAAGCAATGTGGCTAAAGCCATCTATAAGATATCTCACCAGGTGGTGCCCCTCCGTCATGTTTGTTGGTTTATAAACCTACAAAAACTATAGTTGTACCTACCAACATCCGCAAACTAGGTATAAACCAACTCAACTATGGTTAGGAATTGCTTAGAGAAAACCATTTCCTTCTTCAATGGTTTTCTCCAGACCCCTGCAGCTTCCACCAAGGAATGCGATGTGAGTTGCTTCCACGCGTAGCTTTGGTCTTCAAATTCTTGGAGATGGGGGTTGCCATAGTCATGGGGCTACCCCCAATAGCCGGATGGTTTATAATAGAACATCCACTAAAATGGATGATTTGGGGGTAGCCCTATTTTAGGAAACCTCCAGATCCTTTTGGGGCTTGTGAAGCCAAGATTCGAATAGTGCTGGGTTCACTTCAAAGGCGGTGCTATGAGCATGCGGTGGTATCTTTGTCCGGGTGGAGCAGAGTGTGACAGCTGAAAACACAAGCAGCGGATGGCAGCAAAACCAAAGGACTGTAAGACCATGTAAGACCCATATCCGACCTACTTTTGGAACTTTTTGGATCGTGTTGCCAAGCCACAGGTCAAAAACGATATAGTTCTACCAAATCTAATAGCTTCTTTGAAACCATTCCTTGCAGCCGGCTCGAAAGCGAGCATCTGGGGATGACGTCAGAGAAATGCAATTGAAGACAGCTCTCAGAACTTCTCTCTCGAATCGACATATATAGATCACACATGATCACACAAAAGACATCCAAAATGCATGAACATTACACATCTCGCATCATATTGACATCGATTGACTCTGTCATCGGGTTGGTGGTTTGGACATGAATTTTATTTTTCCATATATTGGGAACAATAATCCCAACATATCCCAACTGACGAACTCATATTTTTCAGAGGGGTAGGTCAACCACCAACCAGACTATGTCACGAGGCAACTCTTCGCGGCCGCTGAGATCCAGGCGGAGGTCATGGCTTGGAAGTTGATGTTGCTGGAAGCCACGGAAACTTGGCGGACGCGCGCTTGTTGTTTTTCTTCAGAAAATCTGTAGAAGAACCATGGAATTTCGCCACATTCTTTTGGGGTAAAACATGGTGAAAGCCATGTCAAAGCTAAAAAGGTTCTTGAAGAAGTTCCAGGTCCTATTGGCCTGTTGAGTGAGACTCTTGGTATGTTCGGGCGTTTTTTCAGCATGAATCCATGAATCAACCTGGTGAATTTCTGGGAAGGATCGGTTCACCAGTACTGAAAGATTCGCTATGGGCCATGGGATACTGTGGGATACTGTGGAAAACTGTAGGTATGGGATGGTCGGAATTGAAGAGCCAGGGAACCATCTCATTTTGTGGGTACCAAATTTCAACCAGAACGCAAACAGCTTCCTGTCGGAAGCAACCAAGGGGCTGGGCTCCCATAGTGTCCCATGGGGGCTCGTTCAAAATCCCACAGGATTTATGGATCGAAATGCTGGGGCTCTGTTGTTCACATGAAAAATAGCTCATTGTGATGGATGTTCCTTCCCCCATTCCTATGAAAAGATATTTTTAAAAAAAAACTGTAAAATCTGGAGTTTTGACCTATCCCCATGTCAGATATCTAGTCTGATTGGAAAGCCACCACTTGAACTCCCGGGAGTTCCTGGGAGCCGCCGAGACGGCCTTCTTTGGGATGATGAATACTTGGGGGACCCCCGCCCTAGCAAAACCTGAAAAGAAAAGTCAGATGAGTGAAAACTGAAGACTACAAAAATAGTGGTAAAATGGTTGTCGCATGTTGTTTATATTTTTTTGCGGGGGAAACATGTTTGGCAATCATCTTGGGGCCATGTGCAATCCATATGTGGTGCCTAAGGAGCCGCAGGGCCTCGGGGAGTTTCTGGAATCCGTGGCTTGGAGATATTGATGTAGTCGATGTCGAAGATGTATAATATCAAATTTAGATGTGTGTGTATATATATAATTATATATATATTTGTTCATTTAGGTATAGCAACTCCCAAAATAAAGAAAGATGTTCAGTAAATCCTATTTACACAATGATATGTTACTGTTCTATCTTTTTTGGCGGTCACGAAAGATTAATGCAGGGAAGTTATTCTTGTGGCAACAGCAGGGCACCAAGGTTTGGCTCACATATTTCATCATATTCATATACGAGAATACATACATATGCCTACATAATTATATATATATATATATATACAGATACATGATCTACGTCACATATACATGAAAAATATATTTAAATATACACAGATACACATTGCGTTTATATACATATAATTATATATACATATTATGTATATAGCGTCAAAAACTTCGAAGTTTCACGTGTCAACTGGGATCCCGTAGGTCTTGGCTGTTGGAGATCAACTTGATGCCTCGTTATGGGCCTTGCGACCTGGTGGCGTTTTGTCCAAAAACGTGAAAAAGCCCAAAAGGATTGGTGGATTTTGGGGAAAATGATGATAAACATTGATAAACCACGGGATTCTGATGATTTTTGTTCCCCTAGATTTTCGGACACAACCATATCTTGCGGATTGTCTGGTTTTCGGTAGTGTAGCATGGTGAGAGTTTCAGCACTGAGACCTCAAATCTAAGGCAGAAAAAAAGACAGGCGCGACCTGACATGTGCAAAGCATTTTGGACGGTCCCTCAAGTCAGTTGTTGCCAGAGCAGCCCTAACATTTTTGGGATGTTGTGCTCCCAATTTCAACATACTACACAAAACCTCCAGTTGCAAATAATATAAATACTCAGTCCTGCTGCGTCGAGTGGTAACTTCCTACCAGGAACCCTCTTAAACTTCAGAAAAGGCATATTTAATTCGATCACATTGCCTATTTGTGCAGTGCATTGCCAATTTATATATGTTTATTTATATATGTGGTTTGTTTGTGCATAGAAACACGTGGTTCATATTAGCCCAATAGACAGGCAGTTTGATTCAATCTGGCCCATTCGATCACTGGATGATCCATAAAAATGTTTAACAAAATGTTTAACACCATGGCTGCCCTTTGGGTAAACCGGATATTCACCATACATTGGGAACTTATTTGGATCATTTCGGATCCAGGTTTGAAAATCTTATAGTTTTGGAGAATACTCAAAATGAATAGGGCTGCCCAAAATGGGTAAATAAAGGATATTCACCATACAAAACGGGAACTGAACTTTGGATCTAAAGATTTAAATCCTAGGTAGGACCTCCCAACAGCAGCCCAATGATTCAAATTCTTCACAAAGAAACATCACGGGAGGATCATCCGACAGATAATAACTGGCGAGTAACAATATAAGTTCATTTGAACCCATTTATATATTGATATGACTGTTCTTATTAGCCAGTTGCTATTGGATTATAACCCATTTATTGGATTATAACCCATTGAGATATGGGACAAAAAAAAATGGGGGACTTGCCAACCAGGCCTATTCACCAGTTCCGATAGGATCCGCGCGAGGTCTTAGTCGAAGACCTGAAGGCGGCCATCGAAATCCGATCAGCCAAAGACGCAAACGTCGTGACATGTAGGGCCTAAGTGCCTGAGGCGTTGGAAAGTTTGGATGGCTTGAAAAAGATGGAAAGACATGACGAAAAGAATCCAAATGTCCAGATTTCTTGCTAGAGTTGAACATGCTTCCCTGTTGTCTTAAAATGGGTTTGTCTGAAAATAGGGCACCAATGGTTCAGTATCATCATCATGTGCCCTATTAGAATATGGCCATATAAGTGTGTCTATATATGTATTTATTTATTTATTGATTATATATTTATTTTTTTATTTATATTATGACGCAACTGCGCAATTTTTAGAGAAACAGAGGGTGCACCTTGTCGCCCGATTGCCGCCGTAAAAAGTGTAGCTGCGGTGGTGGTGCAAGAAATTCCCGAAATTCCCGTGTCCCAGAAACGGTTTAGACAAGAAATCATTTAAAGTCCACCAGATGATTGTCCTTGATGGCCCTCTTGTAGGCAAACAACATCAAGAAAAACTTTCAAAACCACAGCAAAAAAAATGAAAGAAAAAGCGGCTTCAGTTCGCTAATCTGCATGAAATCATGTTCAAAGCATTTAAAAGGTGGTTTTAGCAATCTGAGTTTTCAAAGAAAGCGTGGCAACTCATCCAGAGTGATATTGTGTCCATTTAAAAAGCAGCTAAAACTGAGTAACCTGATGTAAGATCTTCCAGTTTTGGGACACACACACACAATAAAAACACCTGGATTAGTGGCAGCAGTGTACAGCCAGCTGCATCGCCGGCTGAGGAGGTCCGGCACCTTCATGACAAGGCATCCACAATGCTGGAGATGTTTCAGAATGGACTAGCCCCCAAAATGTACATATTTATATATACAGTATGTATATATATATGTGTGTGTGTGCAGAAATGTATGTATATATATATATATCGTTAGAATGCAAATGTACATACAGATGATTGGTGTGTATATTGAATGAACTTTCTGAACATATTGGATGCTTCAGTGCAAAAGATGGGCAAGGCTTTGCAATTCCACTTTGGTGGCCTAGCCATTTCAGCAACCAGCCAATCAGCAGTTTCCAGTTGCCAAACAGTTGTGAAGCTATGCCACTCGAACCTGTACAGAGTGGAGTGGTCTCCTCAACTAATGCGTGAAAACACGTGGAAAACAACGGTTGCGCACGCTCACGACTGGGTGACCAGCTTGGTCGGCAAGTGCTAAGTACAAGCAATGGATTTAAACGGTAATTCACCGCAATTCACCAGGAATATGACCATAATGTGACCATTTTATCTGGTTGGTGGTTGGAACCATGGAATTTGATGACTTTCCTTTCATATTGGGAATGTCATCATCCCAACTGACTTTAACTCCATGATTTTTCAGAGGGGTTCCAACCAGTTATCGATCCCCAAATGGATGACCTTTTTTCTTCGAATCCAAGTTGGGGCATCTCGAAAGGGACGCTCGTGACCGTCGTGCCGAGGCTCTCAAGCTTCTTGATTGACCACGTCTGCAAGAATCTCAAGCGACCCGGCGTCAGCGGCATCAGCGGCGTCAGCGATCGCTTCACTGGAGCAATGGAATTCATTGGAATGAAAAATAGTGTGGTTCCAGAGTTCCAGATTCCCTCTCTTCAAAACACCATTGTTTCGGCTGCGAATATTTACGAAAGCCTTGGTAGATCAGACTTCGGCAGGTTCGCCATGACAACCAATGGCTTGCTACCACAACTGGCAGGTTCTGAAAAGATTCAGGGCTCGGGCTCCTTCCACCCACAAGTTTTCTTCAAGTTTCCTGACTGGATTTTCACCATTTTTCACCCATTCTCCAGATTCTCCTCGCATTTTCACATGGTTGAAGTCAGAAAACATCAAGGGAAGGAACTTTCCAGCCACGTTTCTGAGGAAGGAACTCTTGAAGCTCATCCAACAGTCTAAAGATAAGGCGATCAAGGCCCGAATTGGGAAAGGGCGGGCGTCTAAGACTTTCCCAAAATCGATCCTGCAAATTCCTCTAACCCATTTGGTAAGAAGAAATGACCCATATATGATGAAATTATCCCTACACCCCAAGAATAGCTAGCAAGAACCGAATCCATTTCCCTTGTTGGTTTCCAGAAGGTCCATCGGATGTTGAAGGTTTGCTGGCGCGGCTGTGTCGAAGCACAGGTACCCCACTTTCGTTCGGGTCCCAACATTCGGAACCCCCCGAACGTTCCAAAGGCCGGGAAGCGGCGTCAGAACGACGACGGTGGCAAGGCGGAGGAGATTGCACTGGGGGGGAGGGGAAGCTCCACTTGAGTTGCGGCCTCCCTTAATGTTTACAGATACTCATTACTCACGTAGACACAATTCAATGTGTACACTGTTACACACATCATATATGATTAATTACACATGTGAAAACTTGTGTTGCTTGTTGAGGATGCTGACCGCCAATGTCACGCATCAGTGCCCAGTTGACCTGTGTAGGTTGGTCGAATTGGGGCAACACTGGCAACACTACAAGATTACCCAACTGGGAATCCAGGATGGGACTATCCATGCTTCAAAAACCATGGTTATCCGGTTATCCATGGTTTCTAGCCCCCACCAGGAGTCCAATAGTTGGCCTAGTGTGAAAACTGCGTTAACTGCAGGAGGAACCTACCGGAGGTGCCTTGGGAACTGTGAAATTCTTCGGGGCGTCGGCCGAGTTCGACCTGGCACATGAAATAAGCCATGTTGGGAATGGTGAGTTATGGTGAGTTGGTGGTTCCAAGAAATTGGAGATCCAACAACACAGAGATGGCTGGCCATGATTTCATGTCGTGATGGCAGTTGTAGTTCCAAGAAATGCGCAACTGCTGAGGTGATGCTGAGGACTGCTGGGCAAATGGCGGTGTTCCACTGGCCATGGCTTCAACTTGTTGACCGCAAAGACATCGGTTGGTTTCATGGAAAAAATGGAGAAAAAGCATGAAAAAGCAAGATCAACTGGGGATTATAGTATTATAATGTATAACACATTTATAAAAACCTTCATGTTAGTTCGGTACCCAACTTTGAACCATGCGGGGTCGGCACCCAGTGTTGTCCCAGGAGAAGGCCAAAGCAAAGAAGAAACGTGGGAGAAACCCAGTTGGACTCTATCGGATGGTAACGGATTCACAACTGGCATCATGTTGAGGTATTGGAAACATCTGGGTGCCACAAGAATCTCTGAACCTTGAGCAGAATGGGAATACAATAATATATATATATATATAGAATATATACATATATGTTATATATAATTATATATATATATATTATATACGGGAATGTCACCAATGATCAAAACTGTATTTGGTGCCTTTCGGCTTTGTAATCTACAAGTGGTCATGATACATGTGTTCTCTGAGCTGGTCAGGACACGTTTTGGCCATTTCAAGGCCATTTCCACTGAGGAAAAATCCTGGGCGCAGAAGATAAAGCGGAGGTGCCTCAAATCACAGGGAGCCTCCCAATTGGTACTGGATGGTACGGTATGTCCGTAATAACCCATTTGACTGGCTTATAGCCCATATATAACCCATATGTGTATATATATATATATATAACCCATATAACTGGGAATTAAGTGGGGATATTCCATGTATATTTGGGGTGGGTGTAACATGATTATTACATATTATCACCCATTTACCACCTTATCTGCACCCCAAGCAATCATGAATGTCTGGCATAATCATGGCGAGCTCCCTGGCCAAACCGTATAAATGATAGATCCCCGAATGGGCGATGCTTTCTGATTTCGGAACTATGATAGTTCCCCAGTCATTTATATGCACGTATATTAGTTGTATATGTGTTTAGTACCCAAATAACAAAAAAAAGATAGATAAGTAAATTTATAACTAATTTATATAGTAGGAATTTACGGTTCTATCTTTTGGTGCTGCTATATAATAAACGGAGTGTCATATGGCTTTACAGCCTTTTGTAGCCGCAGTTCGCAACTCTGTAGATAAGAACCTATAGTCTTTTGTTTCTCATGTCCGACCGTTATATTTCACCGTGTTTATGAACCTAAAGCATCTGATGCGCATGTATTTATGTATTATTTATGTATATACTGTGTATATGCAAATGCTACGGAGGAGGTTTGATGGAGGTAGCTCATCAGACTGCGTCCTTCGCAAGCTGTTTGCTGGTGATACAACGATAAGGAGAACCCAAAATATTGTTCTTTACGGATGAGTTAACAGTTCATCCAGTTCAATTCCTGGCAAATTGGGAGGCTCCTGTCATTTCATTTCTTTGGAGAATGGTCTACTCTACCATTCTCCACGGACCACCTCAGTGCGACGTGCCATGCCAGTCCAATGTCTTGACATCCTCTGACAGGTAAGATAGTTGGTATGATGCACAGATTTGGGTGTTTCTTGGACTTGAAAAATGCAGACTTGGGTGATCTTTACTATAAGAATACACCAAACTTTGATTTCTCAAAGAGAAAGTTATGCGTCAAAAATTCTCGCCATTGAAATTCCAATGGTCAAAGCGCAACATGATCAACCATGTGTAGGGCTGGACCCTACTGGTTACCCATAGAGTTACCATCAAGCCATTGACTCTTCTGCTGAGATGGAAGAAGTCGAAGTCAACTTGGAAGAGGAGGAGCTTTTGCCAGCACAACGTGGCCAGTTGGTTCAACCCAAAAAGTGTTGGGATGTTGAGCAACAAAGATGTGGAGAATGAAAAGTTCTCCAACAAATGAGGAGCTCACAGTTCACCCTCCAAAAATTACGAGGGTTGACAACAAATGAATAGATGGTTAGATAATGTTAGATATATCTTGCAGCAAGAGCGAGGCTTTGACCGTCAGTTGCATCAGGATGCAGTGGATGAGAGTGAGAAATCAGGCGCCATGAAGCGGTGTTGGAGAGGATGGATTTCTCGGATTTGTCAAGAAGTTGCAGAGATGAAATCCCCTGATTTCTCGTTTGAAATAGTCAAAATAGTCTTTACTTTCACCCCTTTTTGTGATGATGAACCCCCACTGATGCGTTTTTTGGGGGGTTGATGTTGAAGCCACCCACCGCCGGCATAGGCATGTACAGCACGGACGAAGAGGCCACGGTTGTGTCCGAAAAATTTCGGAGGGATCCGGTGGGCAGCGCTTTGAGCTGTTGTTACACTGGAGATCCAAAGACTCTGAGCCTGGACGATGTTGACTGGTTGGTGGTTTGGAACATTTTTTATATTTCCATAGATTGGGAATAATAGGTCCATTTGACTTTCATATTTTTCAGAGGGGTAGGTATACCACCAACCAGTTAAGTTCAACTGGCTGGTGGTCTCCAATATTCTCCGATCATTTGCTGATCTCTCCATCACTGGAACGATCAGGTAAAGAAGCACCAAGCAGTTGAACTTTTTTGGCCCAAGTTTGGCTCTTTGGCTTTCCCGGTGATGGCGATGGATTCTCCGTTCTATCCTTATACTATCCTCTGGTAATCAAACATGGAACTGGACATTCATGATAGTCTTCTATTTTCTTGAATTAAGGGATGTATATTTCTCTTTGCAGTGTTAGGCTACAAGAGAGTATTCAGTTTTTATCAGTTTTTGCCGTCCGATCTTCCATAATCTTCCGATGTGTGTTTGTTTGAAAGTAGGGCCTCCAACATGTTTTATGGTTGTTTATTGTTTATCATCAGTTTTTCCATTGAAATGGTCATTTATGTTCATCATTCATGGAATAATTGTTAAAAAACAGAGATAAAAATATGGGTATGGATCAATACCTATTAATACCATTTTTAATGGGATGAACATCCATTTACCAGCTATTTTGATGTTCACCAGGGGTACCAGGGTTTTGACACACTGCCATATGACTGAAGCCAAGCTCAATGGTCATTGCTCCAATCCATCCCTCATTGCTCCCCCATCCTGTCATCGACAGGCGGAGCCCGAGACAGGAACTACCAAGGTGCAGACGGAGAATCTGCCACCGTTCATTGCCTTGGTTGGAAGATGTCTTGGAAAATGGAGGGTAAATCTTTCGGTAAATCCGAAGATCCGAAGTTGTTTTGATGTGCCATGTTTTTTGATCTTCTGATGGCCATGATTCTGAACATCAAAACGACATGGCCAAGCCACGCATGTTGACCAGGCCATGTCGCCCGCCATTCATTTCACCGTGATGCAGTCCATGAGCTCAAAAAAGGTCGCTGACATAGGGGCTCCCCCAGGGCTCCCTGTGCGCCGCCATGGTGTGCGGATGCTTGGAACAGACTGAAAAGGTGATCGAAGAGGAAGCAGCTGAGGTGTCGAGCCCAGAAGCCTCTGGAGGTGTTTTTTTTCATGTTTTTTCCGCAGGCAGGTTCGTCGACTAAGTGTTTCCACGGAAGAAATTGGAAGGGTAATGTATGGTAATGTCATCTATTGATATCTATTGCATAGTGGCAAATCAAACGTCATCAGGATACAGTGGTTGTTCTGATTCGCACGTGGTGAATAAATGTGGATGTTCCGGAGTGAGGGATGCAGAAACACCTTAAAACGCAATTCGGACAATAATAATCAAAATAACATAATCATAATAGTGATTGATTAGTGATTAAATATCATTAAATATCATTAAATATCTATATCGTTACTATCGTAATCACAATATAAACATCATGATAGTACCCTCTGGTAAACTAACATAGCTATTGAAAATTGCCATTTATAGTGGATTTACCCATTAAAAATAGTGATTTTCCATGGTTATGTTAGTTTACCAGAGGGTAATAGTAATAGTGATAATGCTACTACTAACAATCACCACCACCACCACCACCACCACCTGAGGTCAAAGAAGCTATGGAGTCGGTGGCCATCAAGGTGGAGCAGGCACGGTAATGAAAGGGTGGCCCATGCCATGATGGTGATGATTAGTTATTATATATACGGTTATGAATGGTTATGAATGGGTTATGTAATATATGAATTTATATGAATTTAATATATCCTTGTTGGTGGTTTGGAACATTTTTTGACTTTCCATATATTGGGCATGATAGTCCCAAGTGGCTTTCATATGTTTCAGAGGGGTTGAAACCACCAACCAGTATGGTTATGAATGGTTTATGTAATATATGAATTTAATATATCATATCGATATGGTTATGAATATTGATAATTGCTAATAAAGGATTATATATATATATATTATATATATATGGTTATGAATGATGAAATGGAACTAGCTATACAGTTTCCGGAAGGACATCTAAGGATATACCCTCCTACACTAAGTGTTTCTCAAGATCTGTACCCAAGACAACAACTCGTAGGTTCCATGGTACATTCCAATATTTAGTCCTTGCATGTCATCAACGTTTATTTCTTTATTCATGTGTGACCTATTTTATGTGTATTTAGACTAATTGAGATATATATATATAATTATATATATATACATAGATATACATACATAATCATACATATACATGCACTAAGTATTAATAACGTATGTACTAATATTTAATGTATATATTCTAACGGTACATCTCATTTCTTTTCCAGGCAGCAGAGGAAGTGGCCCAAGCAGCTTGGAAAACGATGGGTTTTCTTATGGGATTTCCATGAAAGTGATGGGATCAGTTGGGAGATGGGAAAATGTTGGAAAATTTGGGATGATATAGGATTCAATGGGAATATTGAAAGGGTTAACTATTTTTCATTTTGGGAATGGATTTTACGAAGCTCTATCCTTTGGTGGGTTGCTATCATCACAATGGGAAGTACAGCAATATGATATTTTGATGCCGAATTCTCCATGTTTGATGGTTCCAAGTTTTTTTGCCTCAGATAAATGCAGGAAGACGCAAAAGAATAGCTAGAGGATGATGTACGGTGCCATATGCAGCTATGCAAAAGGAAAGAATGTGCCTTCACAATCACCAAGAATGATCCCGTTGTCCACCCAAGAGAAAACCTACCGTTGGGGTGTTCCATCGTTCCGTCCATTGTAGGGGCCACCATTGAGTGGCCCGGTGTCAGATAATTGGGTTATTTCACCATATTTCAGCCCAGTTCAAAGATTAGACTAGTAGATGGGCCCTGTAAGCGGGAATCAAAATCAACTGGCTGCAGAATGGGGGAAAGGGAAGTTGTTTAACGAAAATTCCGTTCTTTCCAATGGTACAACGACAAGATCAATTCAAAGCATTGGTTCATCTTTTCAGTTTCATTATTTCATATTATTTTGAGTTGTTTTTTTTAATAAAATTCCTATTTTCTGGGGTTTCCTAAAATAGGTCCTAAATCATCCATTTCCATAGGATTTTTCCAATATAAACCAACCATTTTGGGGTACCCCCGATGCAAAGCTCCATGGCCAGGAAACCAATCAGCTGGCCGAGAACCTGGCCGAAGGCGTCAGAGATTTGGCCGTGGAAGCAGCACATGTGGCGGAACACGTCGTGAAGGACGCTGACGTTGATCGGTGAACGGTGTAAAAGACGGATGATTTCTAGCTATTCATATGATATATGATATATATATATATAGAGAGAGAGATTATAAACATGTTTATATGATATTATCTTATCTTATCTTATATTATATTATATTGTATTATCTTATGTTATATTATATTATTTTATTTTATATATACTGTTTATTATATATATACTGTTTATTCTATATAATTTATTATATTGATTCTGAATGATTTTTAGGTATTTTGACTAGTCATTCCAAGTTGACGTGGCCAAGTTTGTTTATCAGCTGACTGGACAGGGGTCAGTATTTCAGGCTTTAGGAGTGTCCTGGCAAACCAAATACATCTGACATGTTGAATCCGGTGGTTACTGAGCGTTTCCCAATCACATGATAGTGAATTATGATAACGTTGATGTTCAAATGGCATTTGGTCCACAAGTAAGGGGAGTTGATTGCACATGAGAACTTGACAATAAAGATGGCCATGTATGTCGATCATTTTCCATGCAGACATATTCAATTTGCAGTATATAGTAACCCCCAACAAGATAGAAATGTAATTTATGTTACTGGAATTTTACTGAACTCTATTTATTTGTGGATTCCTACACACATATTTGGTTTTCGAAAAAGTGTATGAACCTATATTACATAAATGTAAGTATATGACGTGTATACATATGTATAATTATATATATACATGGTGTTCCTACATATAGGAATGGATATATATATATACATATATATTTGTTCCCAATGGCTGTCCTAATGTATTCGATATTCCTATTTATATATTTATGGTACCGGCGCCCATAGCGATCCTGAGTAATTTGATCACTCTGCATGAACATGTTTGAGGCCGTCATTTTGCTGGGTATTTAAAGGAAGGCGAGCTTATATGTTTTTCCTCATTGGTTTTGAAGGTTTCAAAGATTTGCTTTGCAAAAAAACACCTGTCACTCACTTTTTTCCTCAAGTTATCTCATTCAAGTTCCTGTCAGAAAGATCTCGTCTAGTGTCAGCGGCGCTTGTTAGCCTCTTTGGCCAAGTCCTTTAGCAAGTCATGACGGTATGTGCGAAGATACAAGAGAACTTCAAGTAGCCTAGCATCATGTCCGTCTGAAAATGCAAGTGAGCGTCAAGTAGCGTAGCATCATGAATGAGTGTCATGTGTGCGAGTGCAAGTGAACTTCAAATAGCGTAGTATTAGTAGTGTGTACAAGTGCCTGCAAGTGAACTTCAAATCCGTTGTGTGTGTGTGCAAGTGCTAGTGAACTTCTAATTACTGGCGTAGTATCGTGTATGTGTACAAGTGCTAACATTGTTGCACCCCCAGACCCTGGACCCCCCACCCGAAACCCAAGTTGTGACCATTAAGATAAAATGAGTGTTTTCCTATCGGATCGCTCACAGCACCGGTGGCATACTTAAGGATTGGATTCCATAAAAACTAATTTATAACATAGAATATATGTAGTAACTCCCGAAAAGATAGAAACGTGATTTACCACTATGTTGATCGGCATTTACTTACTATATAACTACTATATATATATATGCTAAATTATACAAATGTCCATTCCTACCAGAGATGACAGGAGGTGGAAGCAGTGGCTGGCAACGGGCTGCACGTGGTCCGAGACTTCTTGGAAGCAAAGATGAAATTTGGCCAGCAAACATTGGGGAAATTGGTACAGAACATCCCCAACCAACTGGATAGGTAGTGATGATTCTGGCCAGCAACAGACGGGAAATTGGTACAGAACATCCCCCTATCCAACGTTGGTTGGGTAGTTTAATCCCTCTGATTTGTTTGCCAAGAAAAATGGAAAATAAACCCTACCATCTGGTAATTTAACATAGCTATGGAAAATCACCAGTTTTAATGGGAAAATCCACTATAAATGGTGATTTTCAATAGCTATGTTAAATTACCAGACGGTAAACTGGCAAAAGATTAGTTTTTTGGTGTGGACGACAAAAAAAAATGACCATTACAATTGGTACCCTTGGGTAGACATACAAAAAGATGTTGAAAGCCAATGAGTGGGTAAACACCGTATCTATGTGAGGTTACAGGAGGGTATATGATTGTCATATAACGGATATCCAATGGATATATATATATAAATTGGTATATGTGGGAATTTAATCGGGATTGAACCGCCCCCCATGTATTGTTGGGGCTTTACCATTGATGTACTAAGGAAAAGATGCAGCTTAAATCAAAAAATAGACTGTAGATGACGTCTATCATGGTCTATTGATGGGTGAATCTTCAGCATCGGGGAGTTTCACTGAAGAATATTGGTGAACCGATTGGTGGGATGTTTTTTGCTAGAAATGGATGTGTAAGATGTTTGTGTTTACTATTTTACTGTCATTCTACATATATTCTACATATATTCTACATATATATATATATATATACATATATATATATATACATATATATATACATACATATATATAATACCAGAAGATTGGCCAGCGGTATCCAAGATTTTTGCAGTGTGGCGCCAACTCTTCTCGATTTCTGGGCCTGTTTTGGTGGATGGGGGTTGGCGCACCTCATCATGCAACATTGGCGGCAGACTCACCTGAGAATGTAACCAGCTGGTTGGTGGTTTGGAACATAAATTTTATTTTTCGATATATTGGGAATAGTCACCCCAACTGACTTTAATATGTTTCAGGGGGGTTGAAACCACCAACCAGCCAGTATCCGGACCAAGATGTTTCGTGACATCTTGGAGAAATTTGTGGGTGTAGTACTTATTATCATACCCAATTAGATCCAATTTCTATCCAACTTCTGGAATACCCCAATGTTTTAGTTGAGTCTGATTTTTGGGGGTTCTCGGACGCTTCACATCACCAGGATTCAAGTGGTGCGAAAGGTTCTGGATATAATGCCGCCAGTTCCTTGGCAGCGATGAAAGTGGTTTCCAGTATTTCTCAAATGTCCCGCTCAAGACATCAGAAAGTCTCACATCTTAGTTAAACCTCACATTTTTTGTTCTCCAACAGCCATTCTAATCAACATGATATGCCCATTAGAATACCCATGCTCTTCAGTTTCAACCGTGCCCCATGTTTTTCTACCGGCTTTCCAGCCTGGCGGTCAGGTCATCAAGGCGGTGACGGACGACCCAGAGGCACCCAGATCGGCGAAGGAGACCAAGGACAAGGTGATCGATTTGGTCTGGCCCGAGGTTGAGAAGGTGCCAACATGTGCCAACTGGACCTGGACGATGACCATCTTGGTCCCCAAAGTCCCAAAATGGGGGAACTGGACCTGGGATGCGTCTGAAGTTATATGTGCTTGAGGCTGATAGCATCTGATAGCAATCCAATTTTCATCAACAATGGGATGATTCCAAATATTCCAAGGGCCATACATCAATCATCATCCCAATCGGTTCATGAATCCATGGTTCATCAGTTTGATATATGGATTTAGATGGGTTCTATGGATATCTCTAGATCATAAAGTGGATGTTTATCATTTTTATATGAATGTTTCGAGTTTAGATCATAAATCACCATGCCTTCACGTAAATCTGAAATCTCTTCATCCACAAATCACGTCACCAGGGCGGCTTTTTTTGTGTCAGGAAGTGGTCCGGCAGATGAGTGCCGACTTCTTCGGGCTCCCGGATGGGAACGAGGAGGGCGAGGCCTACTGCTGTTTCTTGGATTTAAACACCGAAAACTGGTTGGTGGTTTTCAACATCAATTTTATGACTTTCCATATATTGGGAATAATAATTCCAACTGACGAACTCATATTTTTCAGAGGGGTTGAAACCACCAACCAGAAAAGATTGATTTGTCGTGGGGGGTTCCATGAATGATACCCCGAACAGCTGGGTGGTTCAAAAAATGGAAAATCCATCAATGGATGACGGGGGTACCCCGATGACTTAGGAAACCTCCATATGCAGGAACTTGATCATGACCGAAGTTGGCCATATTTCACCTATTTTCAGGTTAGTGAATCATGATTCAGCCAGATTTCATGTAATGGATTTGATAGGTATAACAGTGGGATATAAAGGGAAAATAGGTAACTAAGTATGATGACTATGGAGGTTTCATTGGATTTAGTTGTTGTATAATGTGAATATAATGGGATTTAATGGGAATCTCGTGGAAATAGTATGGGATAATATGGGACAATTTGGTATATAAATCAATTAGTTTTATATGGATGTAATTGTATCTAACCAACAAAATTATGGGGGTATGAAACCCACCACCTGGATATGTGATGGGATATGATAGAATTTATAATCAACAAGATGTTTTTGGCTTTCCTGAAAATGAGTTGTTTTCTTCTATTGGTAAATCCACCCAAACTGGGGAATCTACTTCGTGCTCATCCTACTTGGTAAGGAGGTTACATCCCTGGTTATAAGTCGGGCAAGTAGGGTTAATCCACCTAAATTTTCTGGGGTCAACTAAGCTAATTATTGATGAACTAGGATGAACATGGATGAACCAACCTTAGTACCTTCTAATTAGTCATTGTTCACCACGAATCCTATGGAAAATCACCATGATTCATAGGTAAATCATCGAAGTTTTCATGGAAACAGCTCGCCACTTTGCGGCGCGGCGGCGTGGTCCGGCCCTCCAGCCCCTGAGGTCTGGTGGCCAAGTTCCGGTACCGTTTGTACCCCTTCAATCGAGGGGTTGCAGGAGTGCAGCAGGACCCTTTCTGGGTGATCAGCGTCCTTTGTCGGTGAGATTTCTGGAGGAGATGACGGGGAAAATGCTGAGAAAATGTGGATTTAGTTGGGATTTAATTCGGATGATATGGGATTAATTGGATTGATGTCAGTACAGTTTAGTATATAGCAGCCATGAAAAAATTGGGGATGGGTGGACCCTATTATTTTACGAATATTATCTGGGAAACAAGACTTTTGAGAAGTGATGAGCTGTTCGGAGGGCTTCGGAGCTTTGTTTAAAGTCTCTTTGCTCTGAAAATGGGGAAATGGCACATATTTTCACCCAGTTATCAGTAAAACATGATCAGTAACCCCTGGATTTAGGGCTGTATTTTCAGCGAAACCTAGATCGACTGGCCGAATGACCAAGTGGCAAAGCTTGGGCTCGGTTCAAGATTGTGTCTATCTATCTATCTTAATCTAATCTAATCTAATCTAATCTAATCTAATCTATCCTATCTATCCTATCTATCCTATCTATCCTATCTATCCTATCTATCCTATCTATCCTATCTATCCTATCTATCCTGTCTATCTAATCTATCTGATCTATCTAACCTATCTAATCTATCTAATCCATCGAATCTATCTAATCCATCTAATCCATCTAATCGATCTTATCGATCTTATCGATCTTATCGATCTATCGATCTATCGATCTATCTATCTATCTATCTATCTACCTATCTATCTGTCTACTTATCTATTGTTTGTCTAGTTTATATACTTTATCTATCTTATATATCTTATCTATCTTAGCTTTCTTTTCTATCTTATCTATCGTATCATATATATATATATATATCTATTGTATCTATTGTATCTATCGTATCTATCGTATCTATCGTATCTATCGTGTCTATCGTATCTATCTATCTATCTATCTATCTATCCTATCCTATCCTTTCCTATCCTATCCTATCCTATCCTATCTATCTATCTATCTATCTATCTTTGTCTCTGTCTCTATCTCTATCTTTATCTCTATCGATCTATCTATCGATCTATCTATCTATCTGTATATCTATCTATCGATCTATCTATCTATCTGTCTGTCTATCTGTCTATCTATCTATCTATCGATCGATCCATCGATCTATCGATCTATCGATCTATCTATCTAGCTAGCTAGCTATCTATCTATCTACTTTTCTTTTGTATCTATCTTATCTATCGTGTCTTTCTTATCTATCTTATCTATCGGATCTAACGTATCTATAATATCTATCGTATCTATCGTATCGTATCGCATGGCATCGCATCGCACAGCACCGCATCGTGTCGCATCGCATCGCATCTATCTATCTATCTATCTATCTATCGATCAATCTATCTATCGATCTATCTATCTATCTATCTCTATTTCTATTTCTATATCTATCTCTATCTCTATCACTATCTATCCATCCATCCATTCATCTATCTATCTATCCATCCATCCATCCATCTATCTATCCATCGTATCTATCGTATCTATTGAATCTATCGAATCTATCGAATCTATCAAATCTATCGAATCTTTTTTTTCTATCTAATTTATCTAATCTTTCTAATCGATCTAATCTATCTAATCTATCTAATCTATCTAATTTATCGAATCTATCGAATCTATCTCATCTATCTCATCTCTCTCATCTATCTAATCTAGCTAATCTATCTAATCTATCTTATCTATCTTATCTGGTCTTAATCTAATCTAATTTTGGTTTAATCTAATTTAATCTATTCTAGTCTAATCTAATCTATCTACATCTATATCTATATCTACCTCTATCTCTTTATCTATTTCTTTATCTATATCTACATCTATATCTATATCTTTATATATATATGTATATATATAATATATGTGTGTGTTCATCTATGTCTCTATCTATATCTCTATCGGTGTCTCTATCTATATATCTATCTATATCTATATCTATATCTCTGTCTATATATCTATCTATATCTATCTCCCTATCTATCTATCTATCTATCTATCTATCGATCTATCTATATATATTTCTATCTATCTATCTTTCTATCTAATCTAATCTACCTATCTATCTATCTATCTATCTATTTATCTATCTATCTATCTATCTATCTATCTATCTCTCTCTCTCTATCTATCTCGATCTATTTCTATCGATCTATCTCTATCTATCTCTATCTATCCCTATCTATCTATCTATCTATCTATATCTATCTATATCTATCTATATCTATCTTTATATGTATGGATATCTCTATCTATATCTATCTATATCTATCTATATCTATCTTTATATGTATGTATATCTCTATCTATATCTCTATCGGTGTCTCTATCCATATCTCTATCTATTTCTGTCCATATATTTATCTATATCTATCTATCTTTCTATCTACCTATCTATCTATCCATCTATCTATCCATCCATCTATATCTTTCTATATCGATCTCCATTTATCTATCTATCCATCCATCCATCCATCCATCCATCTATCTATCTATCTATCTAGAGAGAGAGAGAGAGAGACAAAAATAGCAGATGGCTCACATACTGCTTCGCATGGTCCTTCTAGGTCAATGCCATTTTGGATTTCATGTTTGATTTCGCTATACTTTCCGAGGTCATTGTCTCCATACTCCCTTTCATGAGTATCCCTGCCTACTTCTTCGCTGTATGTTTCCTCCTCATCGACAAGACCGATGAGTACCAGCTGCTGTTCTTCATTCTACAAATCCGTGGTTTCCAATTTGTTTCCGATGGACTCATCAACGTCTCTTGGCACGGCCGGTCAAACATGGTGTCCTTGTCGGCCGGCAAAGAGTGTTTGAGTCGTGGGGGATGTGGATGAACCCAACTTGCTTGCCATATGTATGTCAAATGAGCGTGAATATATATATATATATATATATATACAGTTTTATACAATATACAGTACAGTACTTACATATATATATATATATATATACATATTATGTACATGTTTTTGTTATACCTCGGCATCAGGCATTCCATGGCTTTGTATGGCCATGACCGTGTTAGAAGCACTCATCAGACCATGCGCCGTAGGGCCTATGCTTTTCCCCCAAATTGCGCAGACGGTGGACCCGGTGAAGGAGATATCTACCCTCTATGACTGGTCAATCACCAATTGCCTGAGGTTTATTTCAGATACTTTCAGAGCTTCACTTCCATGATGTTAGGTGCCTTGGCGATGCTCCCGGCATTCATGTAGCTATGGGTAGCTATGGGTCGGGAGGTTCAAAACATGATCCAGATTCTAAAATTTGTACCATTTCAGTCTAGTTTGGTCTGTTCATTTTCGGGACTGCAAGGGTACCAGGTTTTTGAAGATCCCCCTGGCATAGAAACCTTCAGAACTCGCTGCGGACTTGATGCATCCCAAGAAAACGGGGAAATCTGAAATCAGATAAATCAGGCTACTGTACCCCATTTGATTATTATATCATATTATATCCCTCATGTTTTATTGTAGTTAAATGTAGTTAAATGACCATTTGAGGGGTGTACATGATATCTTTTTAGGGCATGCAGCACCCCTGTCTTAGTTGAGCTTAATTGATACAACGATAATCTAGAAAGAGATTTTTGCCTGCTGAATTCCATGCAATTTGTGACCGATTCCTGCTTGGGATAATTTCCACAAGTGTATAAATTCCGAGAGATTCATGTGTGCAGAAGCTTTGAAACCACCAACAAGATGCGTTTTACGATCGACATGTCTTTTATAGCTCAGATGTGCCATCGGAACTGCTCAGGGATTGTTTTAGGCTAGGCGTAGTACTTTACAAGTGATATCAAGTGACCATTTGAGGCATAGCAATAGTGGGAGAACCTTTACCATCTGGTAAACTAACATAGTTGCGGAAAATGAGCCATCTAAAATTGTTTTACCTACTAAAATTGTAGTTTTTCCATATCTATGTTAGTCTCCCAGAGGGTAAACAGAGTCATCGACTTAAATCACTTGGACTTGAGGTAACAGTGAATCCGACTTCACAGGCGGCGTCCGCTCACTTGGCTCACAGTGGATTGTTATTGAAGATTTGCATCCATGTCAATCCATATTGAAAAGCACATTGCTTCTAGGATTCAATCATATTCAGTATTATTACTGGTTGGTGGTTTGGAACATGGCTTTTATGACTTTCCATATATTGGGAATGTCATCATCCCAACTGACGAACTCATATTTTTCAGAGGGGTTGAAACCACCAACCAGAATATGTATGAACCAGATGTCAATCCATTCAATCATATCACGACCTCACGTTTAGAAGTTTTGGAAAGGACTTCTCCAAAGATTTCTCTCCCAATCTCCGTGTTCGCAGGCTCCGAGGTGGCCACTGTGGTGGATTTGACTGGCTACGGCCTTCGAATTCTGTTGGTTTGGATGGCATGGATCCTGCTGCACTGCAAAGCTGCAACCCGGTGCGATGAACCATTCGCAAGCGGTGGACTGGGGAGCCGGACTGGGCTATTCGCAAGAAAAATGGGGAGCCGGACAGGGCTACGAATTGAGTTTCGCCGCATGATAGTGTGGAACATGGCAAAATTTGTGATGGAAATGTTGGGAAAACATTGGGATTCATAGAGGATGAAAAAGGGGTGACTATCCCAAAAGGACCGAACTTTTCAGGTGAATTACTATAAGTTACCCAGATTCAGAACTAGGATCTAGCAGATGCCCAATGATCAACCCAAATAAGGGTATGGTAAACCATCCCAGTTGTGTTTTTTAAAACACAAGTACAAGCCACTAAAATGAGGGTAATGCCATCCTGCGATGCATTCAGATCTCTAAATACACGAAAATTATATGATACTCATTGAGACTCCATAACCAATAGATCATCATAAGTCATCATAATTACCCTCTGGTTATTTAACATAGCCATGGAAAATTGCCCATTTATAGATGGTTTACCTATTAAAAATGGTGATTTTCCATGGCTATGTTAAATAACCAGATGGTATGCAGTGCTAAACCAAGATTTCCAAGAGTCTGGCAGGGATGGATAGAAAAATGGGCCTCAGGGGTCCGCAATCCTCAGTGGTGTAGCGTGGTACGATGAAAAAGCTGGACCAAGATGTTTGGTGTTTGAGGTCTTCAAAGTATCCTATGCCATGTACAAACTGGTCTACATATGTGTATCTGTGTATCCGCATTGTAATATCCTGGTTGGTGGTTTGGAACATTTGTTATTTTTCCATATATTGGGAATAATCATCCCAACTGACTAATATTTTTCAGAGGGGTTGAAACCACCAACCAGATATCTATATGTACATTATCTTATGTCGAAAAACTGCTCTAAATCCATCTCCTGCAAGAGCTGGGACTCCCAGATGCTAGGATCTGAAGGGTATGTGTGTGTGTATGCGCATATACACATAACGTAAGTATATAGAATATAATATGCATTCATATAATTATAATTATATTTATATGTGTATACTGTATATGTATACATCTAATATACATATAATATGTCAAAGGGAACTAAACGCTAGGACACTTGTGATGTACATACTCCATTGTACGTCGGGACGCCGTACTGGCTCAAGTCCATGCGCGAGGAAAAGTCCGAGCTCCGCTTGCCATGCCGTATCAGTGTCCGGTAATACCAGCATAACAGGTATCGCAAATCCATAACTACATCCAGAACAAGGATTCATTTGTTCACAGGTTATCAGCCGTAGGGCTCACTTCTCCCGCCGGGAGAGTGGTACCTGCGTGCTGGTAGCCGGGCCTTCTGAGCAATTGATTGAGGA
>Ga0126342_10001911_pt1 | contig 31058 bp, 23 predicted proteins | sample Cyp1metagenome_FD_92528 | JGI IMG/M metagenome (GOLD analysis project Ga0126342, IMG submission 92528) | Coral microbial communities from Lord Howe Island, Old Settlement Bay, Australia - Cyphastrea 1 metagenome | ecosystem: Host-associated > Invertebrates > Cnidaria > Coral ...
ATATAGTATACTATTTATATATATTGTACAATATGTACTATATATAATAGTGTGTGTATATATTATACTATATATACTATATATATATATATATATATATTACACTATATATATTATACTATATATATATCATACTATATATATATTTATATTATACTATATATATATATATATATATTACTATATATATTATATAATACTATATATATATATATAATACTATATACATATATTATTACAGAGTTGGATGCATGAACATTATTCAACACACATTTCACTGAGGGGCACCACCGGGTCCGCGCCGGGGCGCATAGCTTGGAACTTGTTGACTCAGAATCTCCGCAGCGGCCCAGGAGGACTCGTTGGAAACCCGCGAGGGTTCGAAGCCACGAATCGACAAAGAATGCCTCGAGGTGGCTTAGAGATCATCAGCTGGATTAAAACCGTTGATTTATCCATCAAACACAGGGTCACAGGGGTTATAGTTGATTTACCCATTAAAAATTGTGATTTTCCATAGTTATGTTAGGTATGTTTTAATATGGTTTAATATGGTTATTAACTGGCAAACATAGGGCTTTAATCATGGGAGATCATGGCATTTCGCCCAGATATGGGCGAGATCATGGGAGATGATCATATTCGGGGAATATATATATATATAGCTATATAATGCTATATACTAATATACAGTATAGAATAATACATACTTGTACAAAGTCATGATATGATGTCTTTGTGATCCAGAACCTTGTCCTGAAATCTGCACCAGGTCCCTGCGCACCAGACCGTGCCAAGACACTTCTCGTTGAAATACCTGTAAGCCAAGAAGCGAAGAGAGCGGCGATCGATGCGCCCCAAACCTCAGCCACGGGGAAACATCAACCTACCCTCTGGTAATTTAACATAGCCATGGAAAATGGCCCATTTATGGATGGTTTACCTATTAAAAATGGTGATTTTCCATAGTTATGTTATTTCACCAGAGGGTATCATAACCTATCCATATATGCCAGGTATTGTTGTGTTTCTCAAGAGTCCGCGATGTTGTGAAATGCACCATAGATTGAATAAGAAATATGAAGATGGCCAATTCACCAGGCGAGCCGACCTGGATCAAAGGCTCCGGAAAGGTTGTGACTTGGCGGTCAGGACTGCTGTCAAAACTTATGGCACCATGATTTGGTGGGATGGACAACAACATACTACGGTAATCTACAGTATAATCACGGTAGAACTACAAACTGTTTTGGTGAACATGTGAGCCATTAAAAAGACCCTGGTTGATTGGTTTTAGGGACTTCTACTACCTAATTCGGGATTAGACCCAGGGAAACCTGTCAACCAACTATAATGAGATGGGATAGAAGTATTTTTACATACTTGTACAATGCCTCATGTGTTTTCACATGTGAAAAGCACAAAGTGCAAAGCCGCAAAGTGCTTGATCCATGACTGACTGACCTATCCTGGTCATTTCTTCAGATGGACCACGGTCCCCGACGGTCACCCTTTCACCAGGTGAGATCCGCTGAGATCTTTGATGATCTGAACCATTCTGAAGCCCAAAGCTTTCCAAGGGGCGACCGTTTTCCTTTCGGGTCGCTTTGCTAGGTGGTGATTTGATCAATATCCAACCAACTTGTTGCTGTCATCATCTTTGATCAATCCGACTGCTGCGAGTGGCTGTTTTTGGGGAGCGTGGCATAGACGGAGCTCATTTCATCCTGAGGATTTCCCAGCTCCCAAGCGGTTTGATGACCCCTGGTCTCCCAAGCGGGTGATCACATCGGGTTAAAATCCCCAGGCATTCATGGATCATCTCTACCAACTCCTACTGTTGCTATGAGTTTCTCCGGTCAAAACCTGGAATTCAATAGTTTGCGATGGAAAATGAATGAACATGGCCCGTTCATAGATGATCAGTATATATATATATGTATGAATATATATATATATATATACATATTCTTAAGATGTTCTTGATTGATGTTGATTTTTCAAAGCAAATTGTAAAATTTCCGAAGGGGAAGTGACGAAATTGTATATCATGGTATATCCAAGGGGGTTACACATCTATATCTTGCATTTTGACATATTTTGACCAATACCCCTGGTGCATGATTCAATGTGTCTGGTTGAGGAGCATAGACTGCTTCCTTTAAATCAATAAACACATATGTATATATATATATATGTCACAATTTGCACCATCAATTCCCCAGAATGGTCGTGAAACATGCGTTCTTCATCAATCAAATCAACTTGTGGGATTTGGGGACATGTATCTAGTAATTGACGAAACTTGAGCCATACAGTATAACTCATTTGACCCATACCCATGTGATATGTTCAGCAGGTTTAGTGATATATCCCCACCCAACTGGCAAATAAACATCAAACATAACCGCTAATTAGCCTACTCTTCACCTGGGTGTGCCCATATTATAAGGGATTACAGGATATCTATGGAACGCCATGGTACGTCCATGGACATGCCTGCCATGATCTAAATCGTGCCTTTTGACCTATACATATACATATATGTCATATCCCATCAAAATGGTCAACAATTCGAGCATCAAAACCACCCACCCACATCGACCCTGACAGCAGATTGGATAATTATTGTCCTCCAAGTCTACTGGCAATTCACAGAGTATTGTCAAAAATCACCAAAAATCAGGCAAAATCGCCCGTTTGGTGAATCCCCGATCTCTGCATTCAAACTGAAGTCGGGATTTTCGAGCCGGCTTCACCTGCAAAAACACCGCTGCCGGTGCTCCTCCAAAGTCTTCAAATGCTTTTCCGACACTTCCCCGCCGCAGCCGAGCGCTTCGCTCATGGCCTCCCTGAGATGACGACACAACGCAGAAACAGCAGGGTGTGAAACGTGGGCACTTTTAACCACCGTTGACATAGGGATATTGATGGGGTGCATCAGAAATGAGGATTTTTCAACCAAATTTTGGGATTGAACCAATCAAAGTGACGATTCAACCCCAACAACATATGGCCACAATGTTTTTCATGCACCTAATGGATCAATCACGAAAAGTTCAGCTCTATGTAAGAGCTTGCAATCCCTTGGCGCATCACTTTCCTGCAGTTCCAAGCCTGTTCATGGCTAGATTGGCTATGTACATATCATAACTTTGCTGCTTGGCTTCAGTGCACCTGAAGGTCTAACATTGACTCAGTTTAGCCCTGGGTTGATGGACTACTGTTGCACCTTGGTGGACCTGCATTTCTCAGTTTGGCTCGTAAAAAAATCCCCAGGCATCTCGATCATACGACTAGAAAGTGACAGCCTTCTCAAGCTCTCTTCATACTTTTGCGTCAAAGCAAAGTGAATTTACAGATGTACATTGTACGCCTTTGAATGGGTGTTTCTTAAACTTAGGGACCTCAAATGAATTGCTGTGTGAACAACATTTTGATGGTTTCTTTGGTCTACATTATATAAACATTTTAGATTTTAGAGAAGCACCTTGAACCTTCCAACCTGGGGATACCTGGAGCATCACCTTCCCAGGTGAAAAAGGAACAGACGTGACGTTCATTGCAACCAACCAGAGTCATCCAGCTATGGTTCACAGATATATTATAATATATATATATATATATGGTTATAATATATGGTTATAATTTCCGGTTATATATATGATTATAAAATTTTGTAAAATATGTGGTTATAATATATGGTTATATATATATGGTTATAAACATGCAAAATATTTGGTTATAATATATTAGTATCCTGCTTTGCTAGTTGCAGTCCCAAAAGTTTCCTAAAGTCACGCAGTCATTTGATAAACTCCACAGCCTCAGTGTCTCAGTTCCTGAGTTCTTCATAAGATTGTAATCTTTACAACAAATCCCCAAAAAGTGTTTTGCAATTCACCACTATTTCAGTAGGATTTACTGTTCATTACTATTCTATCTTTTTGGGGTTGCAACTGGGGTTGCTACTTCGAATTCTCCCAACATACAGCCGCATTCATCCGCCCAGTGGCTGCAGCTCGGCATTGAAGGTGGCGCTTTCCACGGTTGCTCGAAGAGCGCCCCCACGGTGAAAACCTGGGGCTGTTGGGGCCATTTTTTCTTGGCTGCTGTGGCCCCAGGTAGCCACCAGAGAAAAAAAAACAACCAGAATTTTGGGCCACAAGTTTCCGATTGTGAGATTGATTGGGATTGCTAATGTAACAATGCAACTGCTGAGAGGTTGATCATTGTTGAGCGGCTCCAGCTCTCAGCTGAAATCACAACAAAAACCCCCACCCACGGGTGCACAACCACCAAGGAGCTCTCTGAACTTGCTTCAATCAATGGCAGAGCCAAACACCTCAACTGCTGTCCCAACGACCAGAAATGAAATCAAGGAAATGGATCATCAGCCCCGACTGGAAAATAAGTCTCCCGACTAAAAGCAGGGGAATGTCCCCTTCATCCCTTCCACAAGAGTTGCGACTACAGTAATTAGAGTCAAACATTGCATAATTTGGGGAAGGATTTTCAGATACTCCATCAACCAATATGAATCCATGGCAAATCTTGAATACCCTGTAAATTGAATGTTTTTAATGTCAAGGTAGGATTGCTAAATCCTCCCGCGTTCCCGAACTTTTTGGGCAATATCAAGTCGGTCAGGTGGTTGTGTACTCCAGCGTCTAGATGAAACCATTGAACTACCACCAAGGTCTAATTTATGGTACCCAACGCCATAAACCATCCCCAAAATCATCATTGATTTATGGTATAAACCATCCCCAAATGGTAGGTTTATGGCATTGGGTTGCTCGCACTGCTGCGCACGACCATTTTTGCCAGTGCAGCCAGGCATATCAAAACCTAGGGGAATGTAACAGAAATATGCAGAAATATCATTTAGTCCTTGTACCACTGGATGCAGATGATCAAAATCTCAGTATGTTGTGGTATTGCTGCGGTCATATCCCAATTTGTGATTGTAAAGTCATGTACAGTAAATCCACATGTTCCCCAGTGGTTGTTATCCCCTTACCGTTGCTTTGGAGGCTGTAAAAGATCACTTTTTGGAGGCTCGACTGGTCAAATTCCTCTGGTGATAAATACGCAGCCGCCAGTTTGCTATGGAACATGGTCCGACGATGATTGATGCTTTAGCTACTCAAGATGATGTTTTTTTCCATAGCAAAGTGTTTGGATACGAATGGGTACGCAAGAATTACTGTATGTCTTTGTTTTGGCGTGAAAAATCCAGCCGCATTCCAGCCGCATTCATGACTTGGCTGACAGTCATCACGACGTGTCCCACAAATTCCACTGGTCCAAAGGACATCCAGCCGCTGACATGGTTGGAACAGGGAGTGAAGAAGGAACCTTTTCAGAGATGGAAAAACACACTTAATCATACCTACTCAAGATCCTGAGATGATCTCTACATCTTGAAACTGAACAGACTTGGTTGATACTATATATTATACATATTATATATATAATCATTATCTCACAATCCTGAAAAAAAAATAAATATATATATATAAGTACCTTTTGGGATGATTCCCTCTCCTAAACCTAATTTTTGTGTTGTGAGGTCGCTATTGCCCAGATGATATACCCACTAAAAACTATCATCGTTATTGCTGGTTGAGACCCCCATAAATAATGGTTGTCTATCCATCAAACACTTATATTGATAATTATGGATAATAAGTAATTAATAATAATTAAATTAATATTGCACAATGGATAATACACCCCATAAAAAATGGTTAATGTGAATACCCTGTTTGTTAGTACCACCAATAATTATGGTTAATATCCCCAAACAATACCCCCATAATGGTTAATACCCCCATAGTGTTTGTTGCCTAATGCCCCAATTTGATTCTAGGGTCATCCATTCGCCCAGGGCGCATGAATAGAGCCTGCATTGTACTGGCAGAACCTCTGCGGACCTTGTGTCGGGATTGAAATCAACCCAAGAACATTCCTGGCAGTGGAAACTACATCAAAATTGAAGCAAACATGTGAAAAAAAATAATATATATATATATAGTATAGCCAGTATAGCTATATATTCAAAAATAGGGATCCAACCACCAAAAATTGGGACTGCACATTTTTTCGGTCTTTGGTAAAAAAAACATGGAAATCCGGGAAATCCGGGAAATCCTGATAGGAAAATCATTTACAAAGTGCTTTCTGAACAGTGCTTTCTGAAAAATAATATTTGATGAACTAAATAAGTGCTATGAAAATTAATATTTAGTGCTTTCTGAACTATTCATATTTATTGTTGTTCATTAATTTCTTCATTCCTACAGTGGACTGGAGGGCACCGCAAAGGCTGTTCAGATCGTGCAGCCAAACCACGACTCAACGACCCACAGGAATGGACAGCCGACAGCCTGACTGGCAGTGTACCACTCGTTGCAACCAGGTGACGACAGGGGTAATAGTACGTTCTCCTCGGACGATGACGCTTTGTCTCAAAATGGGGTATGTCTAACCAAAAAAGGCCGGCCTTTTCACCAACATGGATCCGTCCCCGGGTCTCATATGTTAGCATATCTAAAAGGCTGGAGGTTTTTGCGGAAGTTGATGTGATCTCAAGTGGCTGATCATTGTAACATATCATTTTTGTTTACTGTGGTTTTGCAGTGTTTTTAGCTCTTCAAGAGGCTAAAGTGATCAAGCTGTCAACAACTGTATCCATATACAGTACAGAATCTACATGAATATGTATATATATATATATATATATATATATATGTATATGTATATATATATACACAGATTTACAAACAGACACTCATTTGTGACTCTACCATGACCTTGGAGATTCATGTGACTCCGTATATGTATGTATACATGTATGTATATATATATAGTAACTAACTCAAAGCTTAAGGATTTTCAGCATGTTCACTTTTTTCTATCAAAAATCAGCATGTTTGATGAGTTTGGCAGCTGATGTCCTAAATTTGTGTGGCTTTGGGCCATCCTCATGTTTGACGCTTACACCTTGGACATAAAAGACCTCACCAAGAAACGTTGGTAGTAGGACACCCCATCATATGACTTTGTCCCAACATGGGAGCTACACAATTATTGCCACATTGGCAAAGCATATGGAGGTTTCCCAAATCATCCATTTTGATGATTTTTCCCAGTAAACCATCCAGCTGACTGGGGGTATCCCCATAGGTTTCCACCCCCATATGACAAACCTTCAACGGGGTCCCTGGGCCTTGGGCAGGGGCCACTGCCAAGTTTCAGATGAGGTTGTTGAGCGAACGTAGTAGATCGGTCATCTTGAGCCCAAAAGTTGACGGCGCCATAGAGTCAGCAAACCCCTCCATTATGGTTGGTAGCATTGGTAGCCTGTACATAAAACATACTACACAGTCTCATACATCTGCAAGTACACCCCCATCTTATCCCGTCTTGATGTTAGACCTCTGGCAAATGTATTTCTATGTATGTGTTCATTGAAAGAAATGGGATGTCCCATTCCCAGCAAGGTTTGTCGTCAACAGTGGCTGGCTGGCAATCCCCGACCTAGCCATGGAGGTTTATAGCTGCAATGTTTGACTACAGGAGGCTATTTCTTAGGGCTTTGAAATATATCCCCGCTAGTTAGGGAGTTTATAGCCATGTATATATGTATATATATATAATTATATATATAAATATATAGCCATTATGTGTTGTTTTGTTTAAGGGCTTACATTCGAATAACTTGAGCAATGTGGCTGGACTATCCATCATTTTTTCGATCTCCATAGCAACTGAAATGATGGTATGTGTGCACCAGTTCGAATTGGAATCATCAAATATCATCCAAGCACGCCATAGCCATATTGATGGCATGTTTCAGCAGCCCAATCAACTGGCGACGCTGAGGATCAAACAAAATGAGGGTTTTGTCTGAAAACGGGCTCCCATCCCCATTTATTGATGTTGTTTTTCCCATTCAGTGGATGGTTGCGAAATCCTGCACCAGTTGATATAGGCGGTAAACATCCCACTATTCATAGGGTTTCAACATGTTTCAACCATCCTTTTGGTGTAGGATTTCGCCACCATCCAATGTATGTTTAACAGTTACCATCTGGTTATGACTAACAGTTCGCCATGGAAAGATCCACCCACGCTATTTTCATAGGTAAACCATCTATTTCGATTAGGGCCATCTATACCATGGCTATGTTAGTCATAACCAGAGGGTACATAAAATATTTGGTATCTCATTAACCATCATTAACCACTATTAACCACTATTAAATGGGTATGTTAAATAACCATGGCTATGTTAGTCATAACCAGAGGGTACCTACATCATATACACTGAAAAGATCCCAAGGACCTGCGCCGAAAAAGCCACTGGATCGGCATTTGTCAAAGGGTCATCCGAGTCGTCGTCCCTGGTCCACAAAAAACGGAACCAGTCGCGTTTGAAGACTCCGAAACCATGGGAATTCTGGAAAACCTGTGGAAATGGTGGGAAAATGTTGGGAAAATTATGGAAACCATCTGGATGGAGAAAATGCTGGGAGGATTTGTGGGATATTCTGTGATGATTATGGAATCACTGTGGGAAAACGATTGAATACTTACCATAAACCATCCACTTGCGGTTAGTGGAAATCCTTCCTACTGGTGATTTACAAGGATAATAATCCACAAATGGTTCATAAGTATGGATGGTTCATGATTGGGGATCCCACATCATGGCAGAGTTCTACAATCATGCTTTCCGGAAGGTGTCAGCCCCGAAAGATCGCTGCTGAAAAAAAAACTGGTCCACCGCAGATGTTCCCCTGCCGTCATCAACTGGTGATTTGATACTGGTTGGTTGAAAACAAAATTCCCTGTTCATGGATTGTGATCATCCCCGGTATATTCCCCAGCACAACCCCCTAGAACAATAGCATTCAACATGTTTCAACCATCATTTGTCAGTTATATCCATTCATTTCCTGATATTGTTGATTGCTTGGTACAGCTTGGTGACCTATCATAGACTACCTACAATGTGCCCCCCCAGTTATAAGTTGGTGTATAAGCACCATTAACTATAGTTATATATAAATATAATAAACCATAGTTATTGGAGTTATGTTCACCAACTTAGCTATTTAGGGGGGCCCCACATTGTAGATTAACTGAAATGATGAGTCCCTCTTGCTCAACCTGATGAGTCCACATGTAAGCGCCGACACATTGGATGGCTTCCCCAAACTATAAAGCTAGTTATGGGTCCATCGGTCCATCGTGTTCAATTACGGTGGGTGGTTGAGCCACCTCCTTGAAAATCATGAGTTGCTTTGGAATCATCACACCATCTTCTGGATGGAATATATACATGTACAAACATAATTCATGTTGACACGGTGTATCTAAATTAACAGTATATATATATACACATAGATATATGCATTTGCTTGTGTGTATGTATATTGTCTACACAATCACGCGTGTGTGCGTGTGTATATTAGATAATGCATTACATACTAAACTATATGTTGTATAGGATATATACATATACATGTAGTAAAAACAAAAAAAACTAAATAGACAAATAAATAAACAATAAATAAATGAATACATAAATAAACAAATACATAAATATATGTAGTAAGTAAAACATAATATGTATATATATATATACATACATATGTATATGTAGCATATTATGTGTACATATAATTATATATATATATCAGACTCTGTAACCACCAACCAAAAAATCACACCATTGAAGTACATATATATATATATATATGTATATATATATTGAAGTGGTTCGACCAATGAGGACCCCCTCATCACCTACGGCTTAAACTTCCTGTCAAATCCCAAGAATTTCCTCTGAACTCGCTGGAAAGAACAAACCGGTGAAAGCCCTATATGTTCGTTGGCTAAGTCAAGTCTATGTTTTATCTTGTGATCATTTTTTCTGCTTCAATCCCACTTGTTGTAGAGTTGTAGACAAACTAAGTGAACATCATCAAAAATCCATGATCCAGATAGGGGGTTTCCAAAATTGGGTGTACCCCCAAATTATCCATTTGACTAGGATCTTCCATTATAAGCCATCCATTTTGTGGCCCATTTATGGACACCCTGTCCTCGTCTTCGAAGAATTCCTCATCACCTCCTTTCTCCTGGCGTGTGAAACCATGGGATTTAGCGCTACCATGGGCTATCCTATTTGGGGCAAACCATGGCAAACCCACATGCAATCAGGTGTGGGCTCTATGATAAGGATCTGACCCATTCTGATCGGATGATTTCCCCTTCAGCAGCTCAGGTCACTCAAAAGCTGGGCAACCCCCTGTCTAGAATCTAGATTCTAGATGGATCATAGTTACATAAGCCGGGTTGACAATGTGAGCCACAATAGCAAGTATACTGTATAGATTGGGGAGACACTTGGAGTACTCCAAGACTGGGATGCTTTAGCCTTTGATAATTTGATGTCACGGTGATCTTAAAGTGTCACAAACGAAATCCCTTCCTCCCAATATTATACCTACAAAACAGCCCCGACCACCCATTGTTTCTGGCCTTTTCCCCCTCTCAGTCCTCGAAGTCTCGGCCCTCGAGTCTCTCCATGTCGCGGATGAACCATGGGACACATGTCACATGGCCACCGAGCAATGTTAAAATCATGAAACGGTCAGATGCTTGGGAGTACCCTCTGGTAAACGTTTTACATTACGAACTGGAAAGATCCACCATGTTTCATGGGAAAACTCACTATTCCTATGGCCATGTTCAATAGCTATGTGAAACCTCATGTCTTCACCGGCCTATCTGCCTGCTAGGCGGCATACCAACCTACCAGCTGCTGTTTTTTGACGATGGACAAGCCATGTGCTTTAAAGACGGGCGATGAAAGATGATTCCAATGAACACTTCCTGGTAGTCTGTAGATCCTTGTATAATATAACAATATATAATATACTGTGTATGTGGACAAGATAAAGTTGTTTATATTAGATCATAAAACACTACTAATGTGATTCCATATAATCCTGGTTGGTGGTTGACCTACCCCCCTGAAAAATCATGGAGTTCGTCAGATTGGATCATCATCCCAACTAGGAAGGGGAAAACATCAAGATCTCTGGCCCACCGAAAAACGCCGAAAACCACCACAGCTTGGACCTACCGAGGACTTGACCAACAAAAATGTGTCCGTACTTTGCTGTATTTGATAGTGAAACTACCTCCAAGAATATGTGAATATATATATATTATATATATATATATTATTATATTGTATCTTTGTCAACTGGGGGCCCTTTGTCAATCATGGGATGTTGGAAATGGGGTCCAGTAAGGAAGTAACGGTAAAGTATCTGCCACTAAACCCTCTGGCTCTTCAGGCGGAGGTACAAATCAAACTCAAAAGTTCACCAAAAACGACATGGCGAATGACGCCTCTTGAGACATTCAATGTGTCAAAAAAACGACAAAGGCCTGATTGGGCAACAATGAAAGTTTCAGAACCAGCAAATCATACAGATTCATTTCATTACTCATGCAGTGAGCCATGATTTCCCCTCTGATGTCTCAGAAGTTCACAGCATGCCATCTTTTTGCCATTGGCTCCTCGTCACACCTTATCCTAGCCTTATCTAAGCCTTATCTCCCTTAAGCGACGGTCGACCGACCCATGCAGCGGCGCCAGCTCAAGGGCCCCGCGGTGAATTGAAGCGAGCCGGAAACTGGTTGGAGAGCCGCTAGTTGCAGTGCGCGGTTTTTCACATAAATGAGGGCATGAATCATCGAGATATGTGATATAATATATGAATACATTCATCCACTTTCTGTGTAATACTTGACTTTTCTTAGGGGTGGGGTTGGCAGACCCAACAGAAAGCGGTTAACGATTTTATTATGTTGTGGCCCGATGTTGGAACAGAAAAAAAACATCAAGATGGACCCGAACTTGGCTCACAACATACCCAAATGGCCCAACGTTGGCCCATCATGGCCGCAAATGGCCACAACACATGCCTAACATAGGTCCCATTACATTGGCTGTACAGCCAAACATCTTGACATGTATATATGTATTTGTATATGTATATATGTATACGCCTATGTATATGTAAATATATGTATATATATATATATATATATATATTAAAAAGTGCTTTTCGGGATATAAATTGCTCTGGGCGGACCCAAGTTAACAACGAAACTGCGACCGTTGTGCAGGATCTTCAAAAGCATGCACGCCGAAGGTTGAGGAGAATCAGCCCCTTTTCGGACATCAAACCCACAAACTACACAAATGATATTCAATGTGTACATATATAAATAATGCTAAATGGTTACAATATTATTATATGTATACACTCAATAATTACAATATTATATATATATATATATACGTTGTGCAATTGACATTGATTTATATGTTATGATATGTTGTAACATATGTATTAGATCGTACTAGACTCTCTCTCTGTCTCTTTATATATATATAATTATATATATAAATAAAAATAATGTCAATGAATCCCCAAGTCGAACAATTTCAAAGATCTCGATTACGAGTCCATCTGCTCAAGAGCAGCATCTCTGGAGGGAATCTTGGAGCATAACTTGGCAAATCCGTCGGTACACCAGGCCTGCCGCACCCAAGTCCTAAATCTTGACCATTTTTGACCCATATCATCCCATATCCATCTGGAAACATTCGAACATTCACCGGCTCTTCCAACCGACAGCTACATCAACGAATCAACGATGGCGCGAACCGCAGCATCGCGCACAAAATCGTGGGCCAGCCATCCCATCCAGGGCCCCTACAGCCGCCCCACATTTCAAAGGTTCCGAACATCGGTGGAGCAAATCGTTGCCTCGTTGACCTTTGGATCAATCTTTATGACTTGATAATTTTGATATGATTTTAGCCCTTCCGCAAATCTAACGTTTTGTGCAGTGGAGACAGTAAAGGGAAGAATGGAAGAACAAGAATTAGGTACAGTAATTAGACGAAATGATTTGGTAGAACCACAATCGATAAATAAAATAAATAAATAAAGGCTATAGATGGCTACAGTAGAAAATAACAGCAAATGGATGCAACTAGGCGAATTGTTCACATTGAGGTATGAACGGCTCAAACATTCAGGCTTAGTAAACAAAACAAATGTAATGGTCATCGCAGTCAAAGACCATATATGTTGATACAAAATATCCATTGTTTCTAGCAACCATTGGCCGACTTGACCCATATCCATTTATGTTTCCCCCGCTGTACTTTTTGACTCTTTGGCTATGTCGCACAATAGGAGGAGTCTATAAGCGTCATATTGTGGCTTTGGTGGGTGTAGGAATGTGTGCTGTAGTCGCATGTTTCCGCAGCGACCAACAAGTACAATACAGACACATTGCAATCGGATTTTTTGTCTGCATCGATAGTATGAATTCCCTTATATTGGTGGATAAACATATGTTACTGTATCATTTGCTGTATACTTTGCATGTTCTTTTCTGTGATGTCTATATATGTCTATTATTTTTTAATTTTACTTTGTCCATACTGTATCAGTTTCTACCAGGGAACACCAAACTCCCAAACAAAAGAAACACACAAAATTGAATCACGTTTGTGTGAACAAGAAGCAGCTACGCTGACACACATTGATGTTCAAATATGCTGAGTGAAACAAAGGAACTGCATCTATGTGGTGAGAGGTCGGTGCTGATCCAGGTCGAGTGCGAAGAAAAATATGCTCTCAACTCTGGGTTCCACTGGTGTTTTCCCGACAAACAAATGCCCTGCCCCAAAAAACAATCGACACAACCTATCATTGTTTAAAAATATACTATGTTTGTATGCACACCTTTTGTTCCATTTTTTGGCATCATTCCGCACAACAAGAGTTTTTTTTCGAACATGGACCGCTCCAGTTCTAGAGGAGACATCATGGAGTACCCAATTTGTTCCATCGTGAGCTGACTGTATGATACTACATAGATCTATGCGTGCATGCAACTGTAAATAAATATAAACATATTGTTACTATATGCATATATATATATATATGCATTATGCATATATGATGTATACGTATCATATTATATATGCTAAGTAACTATATATGTATATTAAAAAAACACATGTTTCATGTGTTTCTGAAAATTCGGAACGTCCCAGATCCTTAAAGTCATTAGACTCATGAGACAAAACTCATGAATTTAGGGTTCCCATTACCCATATATGCTGGGTATACAAAACCCTAACAATGAAGATTCGACCAATGACCATGGTACACCTTCACGCGTCCAGTTGGAACCCAAATTTCCCATGTCTCAGACTACTTGCGTGGCATGGCCAGCCCAAGCCCTTCCTTGGTTTTCTCACAGGATCTGGAGCATTCAAGATCAGTGTTAGATGTATATACCCCTGGATGGGAACATCCCACAATGAATGGTTTTTTTAGTACAGGCCAATTTTTCCCCACCTGCCAGGTGAGGGTCTCTAGATTTTAACAAAGGTGCAACTCCTTCTCGTCGTGACTGTGGGCATCAACCGATCGCGAGCCATATCGCGAGCTTCGGATGCAGCTGGGCACGCTTGGGCCCGAACCCCATCGCGAGCTCCGGAGGCAGCTCGGCACGCCTGGGCCCGAACACCTGCCAGATAAAATGCCAGAATAGATGCCAGATAGAATGCCAGAAAGAATGTCAGAATAATAGATGCCAGAAAATAGTCAGATAAAATGTCAGAATAGATGCGAGATAGAATGCCAGAAAAAATGTCAGATAGAATGTCAGAATATGCCTGAAAGAATGTTAGATAGAATGAATATATATATATTCCTTATTTATTTCCAGACAATATGTCAGAAACTATGTCAGAATAATGTGTCAGGGTGGGGATCCCTCGAAGTAAGGTAATTTGGGCGGTTACTGTACCCTCTTGCTAGCCCAACCTGGCACTGGAAAACCAACATCTTCAACAGGCAATTCATCTGAAAATACGCGGTTTTCTATTGCATTTGCCATGGTTGAGTATGGATCGAAAATTCTGAGACCAAACCGCAAGTCTGCGGTTTGGGGTCTTTGAACAAGTCTCTTTGTCAATTTGTTGGGGTCTCTTTGTCAAGTAGGGTCCCATGAATGTGGATTTGACCAATATACAGAATGTCATGAATAATATGATGTATATCATGGGGTTGGAAGGTTGCACCAGCCGCCATAACTAAACTAAACAAATCGTTCAATTTTCCCTGCGTGCATCATACCTGCAATACCGATTGCACGGGTGGTAGGAGCCTGGAACTGGCAACTTTGGCGTGTTCTTCAGCAAGTTACAATCCATTGAAACAAACTAGAAAAGCTCATGACACAAACTACTCGCAAATTTTGCAGAACAGGCCACCAAGGGAGTGCGCAAATTTGCAGCATTTCCTGTGCCAACATTGAGATGTTTGTTTACTAAATAAAATTGATTGCACATTTGAGGATGACAAAAAGCCCACAGTCCACAGCGGCCAGCTTTCAAATTTTGCGGGGGTTCGGGTGACTTGACTTGATGGACCCGGCAAGCCCATGACTTGACCGGGCGGCCTGACCGGGCTTCCCCAATGGAAGGTTTGTCTGAAAATAGGGCACCCCCAAAGCTGATGGTTTCTTCGAATGATGCCCACCAACTGACATTCTATCTGGCAGAATTTCTGACATGTATTCGGGCAAGTTGTGACATTCTATCTGACATATATTCCGAAATTCTACAGTACCTGACATATTAACCCTGACATATGTTCTGATATTCTCTCTGGCATTCTGCCTGACATTCTATCTCGGGTACGTTACAATAGCGTACATATATTCTGACATTCTATCGGGCATTCTGCCTGACATTCTATCTGGCATATATACATTCTGACATTCTATCTGGCATTCTGTCTGACGTTTTGTCTTTCTGGCACTTGAACTAGCATTCTAGCTGACATAACCCTTGACATCCCATCTGGCATTCTATCTGACATAATATGTTCTGACATTTATATGGCACTCTATGTGGCATTCTGATTAGCATATTTTTTGACATTCCATCTGGCATTCTATCTCACATGCCCGGCATCCTTTCTGGCATGCTATCTGATGTCTATTCTGACATCTTATATATATATACATTCCGACATTCTATCTGGCATTCTGTCGACATTCCATCTGACCTGTATTCTAACATTCTTTCTGGCATCCTTTCTTCCGTCCTAGCTGACATTCTATCTGGCATGGGTCGGCGCGTGCCCAGGGTCCGGGTCATTTGGGGACTTACACCGTTGTCAAAATCGAGACCTAACCTGGCAGGGGAAAATCCAAACCTGATTATGGGTCAAACGTAGCACCAAATCACACCAAATCACTGCAACTCCAAGCCACCGATTGGCCCTGCTTTTCGCTGCCTCGCTCTTCTGCGACCTGAGGGGTGAAGCACAAAGACTATCGGATTTTCACTGCAATGTTGACCCAGCATTCAGAAACCCCAGTGTATGAAGAGTGGTACCAATTTTTACATTGTAATTTATCACAATTTTGGAGGTCCCTCCCCAATTCAGAGTCAGCAAAAGGCATCCCAATTGCTGGAGCTTCGTTTTCAGCCACAGCAAAGATCAAGTGCTTCAACCCACCATGGGGATTCGTGCGACCTTCGTCGCCGATGTTTGAAAAAATCCATGGGTATACCTTTCAGCAATCTAATCCGGCTGGAAATGAATATCTCCCAATGAACATGAAAGTAGGAAAGTAATGGAAAGTAGATGGTTTTCATATCAAACAGAGACATAGAACACTGGGTGTAATGAGAAATCATATTGACATGTCAGAGTACTGCCAAGAAACAAGCATCGTTAAAGGTATTTTTACTGTGGGTTGTTTCATGTTGTTTCTACTGGTTGGTTGCCTAGGGATTGCTGCGGGATTACCAGAATTCAGTTCCAGACATCCAAGTATCATCCACTGAGCCACGATGATACTTGTACCATCCTGTACCTTTATTAATCATGTTAGTTATCCGATAATTAGTTATGATAGTTGGTGTTATTAACGTTCAGTTCATCATTCTAATTTTGACCTTATCCCTACACATAGCTGCTATGAACCAGTCCCTAACCATGGAATGTTTATCCAAACGACTCCTGCCGACTCTGTTACCACCGTCGGTCCCGACACAAATCATCGTCTCCTTCTTATCTGTGGAAGTGGCAGAAGTACTGGAACTGAGACTCCTGCTGTGCCGCAAATCACAAGTGTTTTCCTGAAATGGGCGTACCTCTAAATCATCCATTTTAATGGGATTTTCCACTATAAACCAACCATAATTGCTTGTTCAGGCAAAAAACATGACAGGAAACCCGTACATCTCTTGGTAAAAACCCTGGTTTCTATTATACAAATTCTTCCTGCATCCAACCCCCCAGGCTTTCATAACCTTGGTGATTTTTGAAGTGCCTGTTGCGTGAGCTTATCCCATTGGCTGATGATTGTGGTTTTCAACTTGACAAAGGCCATGTAACTACAAACACATACACATATACATACATCTGGGTAAATTATAATATTTCACTAACCTGAATTAAGGCCATGTGGGGATGATTTCCCTTATTAACCATGATTTGCAGTGAGGTCGCAGTGAGGTCGTTATAATTTACCCAGATAATATGGGTCAAGTTGCTGGCGTTTCATCTGCCTGTCTCTGGCTCTGATCATCTCTGATCTTTAAAGCCAGCTCAGAGCCTTTGTTGAACCAGCCTCCAATCCGGAAAGTCAAGTCATCTAGGTTCTCAAATCTCAGAAGTCATAGTTTTAAGGGAACATTTGTAAACAAATAAACAAATATGTTTTTTCTTTAAACGCATGTTATCATGTTTCCCTTCCAAAATCAAGATGCCATCCGTGCATCCATGGTTCCAGCAATTTTTTGCCATGTGATGAATATCTCCAAGTTTTCAGATGTTTTCAGGCTGGGTCGCGACAAGGACCCAGCCAGGATTTTGCAAGTTCCACCAGCCATTGTTTTTTTTGAAATCTTCAGGAAACCCCTAAGATTCATGGTCTCCATTTTCTGACATATTTATACAATTTGGTACATATTTCACCATGGTTTCCATGGTAAAACGATGTTCCCGTCCCACCAATGGATCCAATGGGAGACCCATCACAATCTAGCTATGAAATCAGTATACCCTCTGGTAAACTAACATAACTATGGAACATCACCATTTTTAATGGGAAAATCCACTATTTCTATGGCCATTTTCAATAGTTTTTTGTATGTTTACCAGAGGGTAGCTCCGAAAAAAAAAACATGAAACAACTGAGGATGATCCCCCAAAAAGCACAGGCGAATTACCCAAGTCCTAGGCAAATCCGGAGTTGCTTCACTGGCGACGGGCTGCAGATTGGCTTCGAAAATGAAAAAACACCAGGGCTTTTCACACGGAGTTTGAGCATTTTCTGTTCCCAGAGTTTGTCTGTTGTTGGGAGTTTCTATGCACTTTCAGGACTGGATACTCAAGGTCTAATGAGTGTCTTTCTAACATAGCCATGGAAAAAGGCCCATTTATAGATGGTTTACCTATTAAAAATGGTGATTTTCCATGGCAAACTGTTAGTCATAACCAGATGGTATCCATTGCAAAATCCATTTGCTCTGGGGAACTTCAAACGATCAGCAGACGAACGTGTAGGAACGAGGAATGATATATCGGATGTTTGGAGGAATTGCTGAGAAATTTTAGAAAATCACATTGGGAAAAGGCAGGACACCAAAGCGGCACATAATCCATCATAACCTCTAGTGCCCCAGAAGCAAGATCAGCAAGGTGGGATGTCCACCTTTCACCCCCTACTTCTAAAGAACGACAAAATAATTTTGGAACCAAAAACTTATCAATGAACAAAAATGGTAAAATCGTATCTATTGTTAGATTATTTTGTGTGGGTTCCCACGTCAGTTCTTTTGAACAGCGACGGGTTAGACATGTGGAGGCACGGCCAATCCTATAAACCCTTAAAAAGAGGCTTGTGATTCGTTCCAATTTACAGCAAGATGTCAAGGCATAATGATGCAAAACTACTCATCCAACTCTTACCAAGAGGTCACTGCCACCATTGCAGCTGCGAGCGCCGCCTGGTACAAAATCCTTCTGCCTGCGCGGATGTTTTGAGTGTCCCGCCAGGGTAGGACAGCTTATCGGAATCAACTGTCATCTTCCATAAAAACAAAATAAAACAAATAAACATCCAATTATAGAATGAATTAGCTGTTATACTATGTTATAATCATTCATTATCATATGTTCAGTGAAAAAAATGTTTATCATGAATCACTGATGTAGATACATGACCCCAGGTTCAATCCTTTGCATTTAAACTATTGGACCGCCATGGAATCAACATCATACCTAGATATATTCAGTACTTGGAAATCATCTCTGGGATCCACCTTTTTCATGATCCATTTGTGAAAAAAAAAGCTGTGAACAGTTGCTGCATGGAGAACTAGCGGGTTGCGCTTGTGTTGCACTTGTCGGGACTTCAAACCATTCAAAGAACATCTGGATTTCAATGACAAGAACTGTGAGAAACACAAAATAAACATATGTAGATTTGGTCTTTTGGGCCCAGAGCAGTCCAGGGCTGAAGTTGTGCCAATTTCCGTGGCGAACCTTAGATCCCCCGCACAACAGAGGACTAATCTTTAGTGCAATGTAGCGGCGTAATGTGAAATTCTGCCGGGTATGGCTTTTGGTTTGGTGTGAGACGACATGTTTCAGCAATATATGTATTATATATATATATATTATGATTATTGTTATATATACTGTATATATATTATTATTATATTATATTATTGTATTATTATATATATATAGATAACAATTATAATATATATATATTATATGGGTCAAAACTGATCCCTGAAAACCGACAATTAAAATCGTGCGGCTTATTCATTATTTTTCTGGTAGGATCCAGATTTTTTTGCGGCGAAACTATATTCTAATGTTTCAAAAGTCCCTAAACGTGATATTCTCATATATTCTCATATTCTATGCTTCGAGTATTCGAAGCTATATTCTAATGTTCCCTATGGATCCAAACACTGTCTGAGAAAGTACTTAAGCCTCCAAATTATAGTAAATTATACCCCACACCCTTCCTAAGAAGGTACTTGGATCCATAGGGGTTTAAATTACATGAAAACTCTTCCAATTCCCCCGCAAGGCTTGACCCTTTCCGGTTCAACTCGAATATCCGCAGCCTCTTGCCAGTCGCAGTCCAAAGGTCCTGCAGGCCATCATATTCTCTGGTTGGTGGTTGACCTATATGGTTGGTGGTTAATATATGATTAATATATATATATATACTGTTAATGAATAGTAATGGTTATTTTATGGTTAATGATTGTTAATTCTGATATTCTCTGGTTGGTGGTTGACCTACCCCTCTGAAAAATGATGGACTTCGTCAGTTGGGATGATTGTTCCATTCCCAACGGTTCTGGAAAAATATATAGAAAAATCATCAAAGTCATGTTCCAAACCACCAAAGAGTTCTCTATGCAAAAAAAACATCAAGAAACGCCGGTAACCGCCGCTACTCCACTTGAAGGCATCCTGACCAGAGAAAAAAAGAGCCAGCCATTAAAGGCGCAAGGGGGCAACTTCTGCCAGAATTTCATGAACGACCCATGTATCCGCTAAAAACTTTGACATGGTGCTGACATATGGACAATTCCATACAATTCCATACACAAATATCATCAAATATCATCAAATATCCACTTACGTGCGTATGATTCCATAGAAACTATGGAGATTCCATGCGGACTGTCCTGGCGCCGCGAGCTTTGGTGCTGCCTATGCTGTGGCAGTCCATTGTGGGGCATATTGATTTGTTTGGCCGCAAAGTCTTCATGGGAGATCTATGGAGATCTATGGAAACTGCGTCAAACTTGGGGCACCCCAACATGGGATAGCTTCTGACTAATATAGACTATCTCAAAATGATCACGAGGGTTGGCTAAAATCTGATATTATGTGGAATGCAATCCCATGACTGTAACATGCTAAACCATGCTAAACCCATATCAAAAACCGGCTGATCTCGCGGTCGGGACAAGGGCTCTGAGGCCCTGGCATATGCCGCACGTGGCCTTAAGCCAATATGGACCCAAAATCCAAGCGCCGGTCACCATCCACATGGCTTGGATTTAAATGGATGATTTGTGGATACAGTCATTAAGGTATTGACAACTATTTTCATACATTTAGTGGTCATTTGACTATAACAAACAAAAAACATGATATAATTTGGTTGATCATGTTTGCAAATTATATCTGGACAAATGATAACAATATCTTCTCTTTTGACTATATCAACATGATATATATGGTTGACCTCCATTTGCAAAAATGGGGAGTTAAAACTGGACCAATCCGTCGAATCCAGGCAAGCCTGGTTTTTTACTACTCAGAGTCTCACCCAGTCTCACCGATCCCAACGTCCAATCTCCGGACATATTTGCCCAAGTTTCTACATGTTTCGACCATCTACCTGGATCTACCTCCCTAAAAGAAGGTGATTTCAAATGGGAAATATATATATATATAATTAGATATATAATGATATGTATATATATATAAAATCCCAACAGCTCCAAACACCTTCGACTGCATGTGTGGATGGTTGTTGTGGTCCAAACACCTCCGATGGCACATGATGTATTTGGAGAAGTCGGGAATATTTAAACAAATTTGTTTTTTTTGAGGCAAAGGAAACATCCATTTATGGCCATTTTCGTAGGAACATGATGATCGACTACTGGATGTGACGGTCAAACCTATCAAACAAAGCCAGAATAAGAATGAGTCCAAGAAGCGGTTTCGTCCAAACTTCCGGAACTTGGCAGCCCTTCTGCTGTAGCCCTTGGAATACCTGGGCCAACGAGTTGGGTGGGATTGGTCTACGTATAAGTAATGCTTTTTTGGGGGGGTTTTCTTGAAATGGTGGATCCCCAAAACCATAGGTTTCAATACTAAGTCATGGTCTAATGATTTGGGGTGTAACTCGGGGTAACCCCATTTTAGGAACCAACCTCCATATAAAATTTAATCATGTGGACGACCCAACAATAAGTTGGGATGATGTAAAATGACCCCCTTGGCTGGTTGGCTAATGAGATGGTTTATCATTGGGTAGCTAACACATTGCACGTGTATATGAATATACATATTCCATACACCTTAGATGCAATGACAATAATGATCGTTAATGATCAATAATTAAAATGATTCGCTAATCTGAAACACAGCAGAACTAAAATTCTGGGATGTTATCCCTACTAATCATAATTCCAGTGACCTCGCGGTGAGGTCGTTATAGTCTATCCAGATACATGTATGACAAACAGTATCTGAAGTTCAATTTGCTGGCAATTATAGTGGAAATAAAAGCAAATTAAGCGTGATTCCAGTTGTTGAATAGGTGATAAACACCAAAACACACGGATGATGTTACCTGTGGTGAGTTTTCACAATAACCTCGTAATGACACGTTGTTTCGTTGGGAATCATTGGGAATAACTACAGGTCAGTAATGATACATTGACCCAAGGGATGCCTAAAATCCACTGGTTCTTTTCATCACTTTCCCTGATGGCGAATTTATATGTTGGGGATGTTCACCACGTTCAGACACACTTCACACTGTAGATTGTTTTTCATAATATGTCTCAATACTGTATCTCATCAATATATATATATGCTACCCCCCATGATCTACCTAGAAGCATTTTGTATGGGAATTCAGTTTTATGCATATAAAGCGTAACCGGAACAAAAATAACTCACAGAAGGGGCGCTCATGAGGGGCAGGTTTCTGCACTTGGATGTTTCAATATGTTTGGGTTGTAATTCTAATATCTAATGCATTTTTTTCAATGGCACCGACTGATTTAAAACTTTGGTTTGACCACTTCACCCCCTGGTCTGCTTCACCCTATCATCTGCTTCACCCTGTCATGCAGCCAATAATGCCTACAACCATTCTTGTCTTGGGCCACATCGAGAAAAGCAAACAAAACCTGGAAACCTTTAAAACAAACTCAAGCAAAACCAAAAAAACAAAAAACAAAACTTTTGAGAGAATGCTTGGTTTTGACTCAAAAGATTGTTTTTTTTGGTGTTCCCTAGGTTTTTTGTTTTGAAATTGGAAAAAAACATTGTTTTGTTTTGTTCTGGATATGATCAATCAAAATGTCAAAAAAACAAAAAACACAATGTGTTTTCTTGTTTTTCAGCATTTTAGGTTTGTCTTTTTTTGTTTTTTTGTTTTTCCTTTGTTTTTAATAGGGAATACCAAAAAACAAACTTTTGAGTCAAAACCAAACATTCTCTCAACAGTTTTGTTTTTTTGGAGCTTTTTGGTTTTGCTCCAGTTCTTTGTTTTTTGGGGTTTGTCTATTGATTCACATTGCTGTGATGTTTATGCACTTGAGAATTAGCTGTGCAACGCTTCACATTCCTGTCTGGGTTTGACATATTCAAACAAAGTATATAAGTACCTGGAAACTGACACTTTTGGATACTTTGGGGGGAATGGTGGGGTATTTCTTTGAGAACATGTAACATTGCTTTGTAACATAAATTTTGTAATAGGAGGATGCTATTATAGATGCTGCAGGACTTTGAAAGAATCTGACCTGTAAAAGAAAGTCCTTAATTGGATGCAGTATTTGATTCAAAGAGTACCGGACACATTACCTACAATAGTTGAGGCCAGTGGGGCATGTTGTAAAAGAATGTACTGTTTCTGTGTAGTAGAATGCATCAATAGATGCAGTAGTAGTACTTTGAAAGAGTCTTACCTGTAAAGAAAGTTTTTTAAAAAAAATGATGCAGTACTCTTTTGAAAGAGTATCGGACATATTGCATAAGATGGTGGAGCATTTTTAAAGATTGCATTATTTCTTTCAAAGGGATAGATGTAGTAGTACTTTGAACAAGTTTTGCCTTGAAAGAGAGTCTTTGAATGGACGCAGCACTTTTTTGATGTGTATTGTATTCTTAAGCACATGTAGTATCGCAGCATCACTCTTTGCATTGTTCGACTACGAAAAGTATGAGAAAATGGAACATTGCTTTAAACTAGCATACTTTGTAAGACTCTTTCACGGGTGCAGTATTCCTTGATAAAATGCCAACTGCCAACAAACGTGTGAGGTCCCTTTGAAAGAGCACATAATTACTTAAAGAAGAAAGTTCTCTTAGTCTATGCAGTATTCATTAAAAACAGTATACAAGATATTTAGAACAGAATTGTAGTGTAGCATTGTTTTTTGGCATATGCAAATTGGTTCATCACCCAGAATTTTACCTAATACCATGGGGAAAAAATCCACACAGATACTACTTGAAAATAGAAGAAGCAAACAAGTTTTAGCATGGACTTTGATTTTTTTTCAAAGCAAAATCCTCCAATGTATGCCTTGCGCAGCGATATTTTTCAATGTTTACATTCCGTGCCTAAAGTGGCATAATTTTATACAGTCCCCTTGTATAAAGGAGTTGCAGCACTTCTTTGAACGGAATATACGGTTATTTTAAAGGTTTAAAGGAGACTTACAGCTTTAAAGAGGTAAAGGAATCTGTGCAAGGAGGACAGCATGATTTCAGAATGGAATCCTTTGAGTATCTATGTTAAATCAGTATGGGCAAAGCTTCCTTCACGAGGGGGGTGAACCATTTAATTGAAAAGCATGCAATAATACAAAGAAACATTAGGTGTATGTAGTATTGTTTGAAAGAAACAGGTCATGGTTTTTATGTATGTAATATGCTAAAGGTATATTACAAGTATATTTAAGTATTAATACAGTTATATTCAGGGTATACACATGTGAGATGAGATGGTATATTAAAGGTATATTAAATGGTATTGTCAAGGTGTATTAGATTGTTGTTCAAAGGTATACGGTATATGGAAGGTATATTAATAATAAAAACCTGTTTTCATGGCCAATAACATGGTATATTGAAGGGAAATTGAAACAAACCAAAGGTATACATATATATATATATATATATGCATGGTAAATTAAATGATACACTCAAGGTAATTATATGACATGGTCCATCAACAGTATTTCAAGAGGAAAAGGAACAGATCTTAAAGATATTTTAAAGGTATGTTAAAGGTATGTTAAAGGCATATTAAAATATGTTCAAGGTATTCTCATGTTTTGTTAAATGGTATACTTAAGGTATACTAACTGGTAAATTAGCTGGTATATTAAAGGTATATGTATTGAAGGTATCGTCAAGGCATACTAAAGTTATTTTCAAGGTCAAGTGAATGGTACATCAAAGGTAGATTCGAGGTATATCAAATGATATACTAAAGGTATATTAAATTATATTAAATTGATAAATTGTATATTACAGGTAAAGTATAGATGTATTAGATGGCATTCAACATTTATATCACAGGAATATATGAAAGGTATCCTAAAGTTATATCACAGGTGGGCCATGCGGAAGGATACGGTAAAACCTTCATTGGCGATCATTGGGGGAGGTGAGAATATATATATATATATGCATATATATATATATATATATACACATACAGATCAACTATACATGTATATGCGTGTATAATATATATATATATATATCGCTATATATCTCTTTATAATCCAACACAATTAATTTGGGTTGATTAAAAGTTGAAAGTTCAAACATGTTGTTCCTCCAGCTGTTGCTGGTTGAATCAATATAGTCGCCATGGTCAAAGACATGGTATGATTATATATGAATTAGGGTCATCCATTCCATAACGGGAATCCTTCTATGTACAGGGCATATGAATCCCTATGAAGTGCAATGATGTGGATCCCAAGTACAGTAGTGTGTGTATAGTTTTCAATCATCCTTAAGTTTTGTTTTTTCAGTCTTCTTTTAGATACATCCCATTCTACCCTCAGATCTTACGAAGTCCATTTTCAATGGCTACCCTCTGGTAAACTAACATAACTATGGAAAATCACCATATTTAATGGGGAAACTCACTATAAATTGCCATTTTCAATAGCTATGTTAGTTTACTAGAGGGTAAATCTAACTAAGCTGACCTGGTGACGTTTTGCCAAGTGACCGCTTTTAAATCCACTTGCTTCCCATCGCGGAAGACGAGAGGTCGGTACCTGGGGGGCCGCGTTGCTGGAAACACGGAGCCCTCAACCGTATATCAACCATATGGTGTATATATATATATATAGAGAGAGAGAGAGTGTGTGTGTGTATAGGGAGAGATGGAGGTATATAATATAGATATAGATTTGTTTTAGTTTCTTTGGTTTGTTTACCTATCCCACCTGCCAAAAAACAAAGGAACACAAATGATTTTACTCTTTGAACAGATTCGAATTCTATTTCTGTTTGGAATGAAGGAAACAGGTTGAGGGCAGATGGTTCCGAGTCACTGAGAAAATACCCATCTGGATAATCTTAAATAGATACCACTTGTGATGTGTTGGGCCATCAAATCGATGGTTCTTCCCGAGGTTGTTTGACATCGCTAATACTCCCACAAGACCATGGCTGAGTATAGGATCTATTCAATCTATTCGAAGTCCCTTCTAGGATGTAAACTATTAATATATATATATATATATATATCATATAATATGTATATATATATATCATATAATATGTATATATATATGTACAATGTGGCCCCCCCAGTTATAAGTTGGTTTATAGACCCCATAAACTATAGTTGTAAGTTATAAGTATAATGAACCATAGTTATTGGAGTTATGTTCACCAACTTAGCTATCGTCTGGGGGCCCCACATTGTATATATATATATGTATGTATGTATGTATTAACATTAGCAGGATGGGACCGATGGGATGAAACTTGCGGCCCACTTTGGGATAGTTACCACTACTAACCATCATCTATGGTGAGGTCGTAGTGAGGTCGTTGTAATTTATGCAGATTGATAAGATTAATCCCTGAAAGAATCATTAATTAATGAGAAACAGAAAAGGTCAATTGTCATATATTCATTGTCAATCTATGTTTATGTCAATCTATTAATAATATTAATCTCCATCGCTGGATTGACAATATTATATCATATAAATTTGCTCATTTGCTTGCTGTAAAGGGTGAACCCTTGCTGCCTTGCAGTGCTCGCCTGGCGCTATGCCGTTTGAGCTGAATTTGTACCAAAAGACGCCAGCTACATGGATCTGGGCTGGTGGTCTGGGAGCCAACTGGCGTTCGTGCGGATGTCAGCACTTGCCGCTGCATAGTTTTACATAAAGTAAAAAAAACAACAACATCACTGGATCATAAATATGATAATTGACCTTTTCATTGACAATCATTGTTAATCACTGGGAATCACTGGGTGAGTTTTCCAGCGATCCAACCCCCCCGGCACTGCACGTTCTGCGCCGTGGCAACGGCCCGGTGTCCGAAGTGGCAGACCTCGGAGATTTCGATAAATTTCGAGCTCCCAGGAACCAGGGGCAAAATTCAAAAAAGGGTCAACAAAAAACAATAGATGGATATAGTTCATGGTGATTTAATAGTGATTTAATGATTTAATGGTGATTTAATAGTGCTTGAATGGTGCTTTAATGGTGATTTGATGGATTTCATGATGATTGACCCAATAAACTGATATATACATGGGGAATCATGGCGATATTTCAAGATATTCATGGAGTATGTCACCCGACAATCATGATATGGATGTGTCTGAGAATGAACCCCAAAATGGCCTTTTTATGGGGGGAAGATGATGATCCATCAAATTCGAGGGGTCTATTTTCAGATCAACCCAAATAGCTGTCATTTTTAACAGCTCTTCATTAATCTATATCCACATTTTTTGTTTGACTGCCATGGTTTGCCAATCTCGTGGCAGTTCCCAAGCATATCTACTATACAATAGCCAATGGCACCGTTGCTTGTGTCGCTCAAATCTTAGACACTTCGCAAAACAGTGATTCTTGACCAAACAAATCATCAAACCTGGTTGGTGGTATACCTAGCCCTCTGAAAAATATGAGTTCGTCAGTTGGGATGATTATTTCCAATATATGGAAAAATATATAATGTTCCAAACCACCAACCAGATGGTATATAGCCAACAATATGGTCTACAATATGGGGAAACATCAAAAATCACCAAAATCAGCGCTTCCATCAGTTGCTCCAGATGGGGACTGTCCAACCGAAACCTGTAGATTTCACCCAAAATCCCTGCGTTTTTTTTGGGTGTGAAAAATGGGGATGGTACCGGACTAATGTTCCCATGACTGATTAGGGAACATAGCCACTTTGTGGAAGAAATATTGTGAAATATTGTGAAATAGTATCCAGATATATCCAGATCATGACCTGGCAGTTCTTCAATCCCATTTTTTTTCCTCTTGGCCTGGTCTCATCAATGAGATCCGCCATTGTTGGGTTTCTCTGATGAGCATGGTGTGCATCGCGCTGATCATCGTTGCGTTTTTCGTGCTAGCCATGGGTCATCTTCGGCCAATCTTACATGTCATGCATTGTGTGTTGTCTTTGTTGTTCGCACATGTCTAATTATGTATATCTATCTATCTATCTATCTATTTATCTATCTACCTATCTATCTATCTATCTATCTATCTTTGTCCCATTTATATCAATTTATGGCAAACTATTCACAACATTCAGCTCACATGAGTCAACTTTCCCATCTAGTTTCGTACACTATTTATGCCACATGTCCCATCTATGAATTTATGGTTTGAATCACAGTATTGAACCACATTTACCGAGGTAAATGAACTTTGGCGTGTTCCCCCCAGTTCGGAGCCCCGACATTGTTCTCCAAACCCTGGACATGACCAGGTGCAACCGTTCCTGTCAGCAGCACATGCTGCAGATCCAGGAGGGGCTGGTTTTTTCCGGGAAAACTTGCAGGAATTTCCATGGATTTTTCCCATGAAAAAGGGATACATGGGGATTTACCATGACAATTTCCGGTGAAAAATCATGGTTTCTGGTTTCTATGGGTGTAAAACAATTCAACAAAACTTATCCGATGACAGATTGAACACTCATATAGATGGTGATATAATCTAATCTGAAGATTCTGAAGATATTGATGATCCACAATATCAATGTGGGCATGAGTCAAAAGCCCATGGATGGCAAATAGATGAACATATAGCTGATTAAAAACATGTATGTCGTTCACCCCAAGTTTGGTACAGGCAATTCAGGGGTTCATGGCTTGATGGGTTGGACATGGCTTTGAACATGGTGGGTGTATGGCGAATAAATGCTAATAAGATAATATGAGAGTGTATACCAGCTTTATAGCCTACAGGCCTTTGATTCATAGCAGTGTTCCTAGTTCATGCAAATTAATCCTCATCATTCAACAGCGTTGGAAAATTTGATAATGGATCTCCAATAAACTATAATAAAATAGAATCAAGATTCATTCCCATTCAACCACGATTGTAGGACTCAATGAACATATCAACCATCCAAATTCAACAGGCCACTGCTCCGCCACTCTGACCCAAACCAACTGCAAGGGTCAATGCTCCCCTGCACTTGTTGACAACACGGTTTTCCTTTGATGCATCAGTCAGACAAGACTTCAAATTTTACCTTTGGATTCCTCGATGTTTAGCATGTTTCGATGGAGAACACCCCGTAAATTTAACATGGAACCCCAAAACTGACCATATTCACTAGGAAAGTAATCTCCCAAACCGAATGTTGGGGTTCCATGCTTCTTCCTTAGGGTGTACTGTAGCGTTTTTAGCCTCCGGACTCCCAGAAAAAATGCGTCCAACTCCCGAAAATGTCCTATTTTTCCACTGGCATGGAATTCAAACCTCGGCGAAAGAAAGCTGCAGGGGTCCCAACAGAAACCTTTGAGACTCTCAGAGAAATTGCGTGTTTCAGTGACAATTTCAGCCCGATTTATACACCCAGAACTGCCAGGGGAGCATGATATAGCCAACAAAAATAGGATTTCATTGATTTCACCAAAAAAGATAGTGAGAGAAGATTGTTGGCTATATCTCTTTGGGATTTCACCAACAAAGAATGGTTAATTTCACCTTGCAGATTTCACCAAATTGATGAGAGAACTGAATTGCAACATGAAGATCTCGCTCAGTGAGCCGAGTACCCCACTTGGCGGAAGCAATATCCATGGAAACTCACCTGTTGCTAAAATATAAGATATCTATATATATATAATATAATATATAGATATAGATATATATTATATATAGATATCATATATATATATATAGATATCATATATATATAGATATCATATATATATAGATAACATATATATATAGATAACATATATATATATATATATCATATGTGTCTACACAGGTACAAAAATGTGGAAAAATGTATGTGCCTGTGCCATTCATACATTTAGTATTGATTAGATTCTTTCTTGGCAAAGATTCATCTCAATTTGTCAGTCTGAGGGAAGCTGGATGAATTTCCAAGGAACCGACATTGCCCCGGCCCTGAGGTTAGCTAAACCAGGCGCAGAGCAGCCAAGAACCAACTACTAACCACCCCCAAATCCCTGGTGACAAAATGTGTTCTCCAGGCTTGGGTATCATTTAAAAAAATACTTTACTTCGAGTCATCCCCACCATGACATTTATACGTTTTGTAATTGGCAAATCTTCTGGCATTCTATCTGACATATCTTCTGGCATGCGATCTGGCATTCTATCTGGCATATCTGCATTCTAAATGGCATATCTTCTGGCATATGTTCTGGCATATCTGCATTCTATCTGGCATACCTTCTGGCATCCTATCTGACATTCTATCTGGCATACCTTCTGGCATTCTATCTGGCATATCTTCCGGCATTCTATCTGGCAAACATTCTGGCACTTTATCTGGCATACCTTCTGGCATTCTATCTGACATTCTATCTGGCATACCTTCTGGCATTCTATCTGGCATATCTTGTGG
>Ga0126342_10001912_pt1:0-30000 | contig 31057 bp, 25 predicted proteins | sample Cyp1metagenome_FD_92528 | JGI IMG/M metagenome (GOLD analysis project Ga0126342, IMG submission 92528) | Coral microbial communities from Lord Howe Island, Old Settlement Bay, Australia - Cyphastrea 1 metagenome | ecosystem: Host-associated > Invertebrates > Cnidaria > Coral ...
CTTGCGCTTTCTGGCGGAAGACATTTGTGCTGTGGGTCTCCAAGCCTCCTTGGCCTCGCTGGATGCTGCGGTGGCCGCTGGGAGCGTTCCCAGCAAGCTGCTGAATGAGACGCCTGGACCTGGTGGACCTGGCGGGGGGGGCTGGTGTTGGTTGGTCATGGTGCCCTTTAGTAATGTTATAGATATATATATATATATATGTATGTATGTTTATTTATTGTTAATGGTTGCTTATAAGCCCATCAACTACAGTATTATATATATATATATATACATATGTCCACCACAAATCATTGTCAACTTGATCGTAAACCAACTTGTAAGATAACTCTGAGGCACCACCTTGTAGTAGTTATTAGTGATTTCACCATATACGCTGAACCAGAAGTGATGGTTATATAGGGTTCATTAAGGTTCTATGTGCAACTGTTCTACTTTCTCTGTAAGCTGCCTTTTGATTCTATTGGAAAGGTTTCATGACTTCATTCTTTTTGCATTTGATAACTTCTTGCTTTTGCTTCACCAGATTGGCCACACACTTGTCCATGCAGCTTCGCTGATGTCCCTTATTATGATGTCCACTATTTGCCTTCGTCCCAGATCGCCACAGTTTGAGGCTGGAAAGCAAGCTGTCGACTTGCATTAGCAGCTGGGCTTCAAAGGGTTTGGTGTGAGCATTCGCCTGCGCCCAAAAATGGGGTATGACCTGCTCCTAGTCCCATATATATATATAATATATATATATATAGTTACTATTGTCCTGATGGCAATTTTGGTGATTTACTTGTTTTCTTGCGATAGCTATAAAGTACTACACTGACCCAGGGCTGTCCGCTCAACTTACAAAAGTTCTTGAGATCGGCCAGTGGGGTCGCTAGAACCTACCCCCCACTCAGGTGACCCCAACGATTGGGTCTCTTTTTGGGCTTAGGAACCAAGAACCACTAATGAGGCTTATCAACCATGATCTATTATCATCTATTATTATTACAGTAATTATTAGGGAGGTCAAGCAATACGCTTCGGACCTTTCAGCAGCAGAAGGGGAAGATATGCCCAACAAGCAAATCAGATCAAGGAAGAATAGCAAATTATCGAGGACAACAGAAGATGATAGACTTGCAAAATTTGGTCTATTGACACCTTGAAAAGAAAAATAAATATGATGTTTTTGACCTCATAAGCATCTTTTGACCTCACAAGCACCCATGAGACCGCAATTTTGCACATTTTTTTGACACGAGCTTGCTTTGTAGACCCTTTTTCTGGGCTTAACCCCCACCCTGCCTGGCGCTCACTCCCAAGGCATGGTTGAGATGGCACAGCCAAAACCTCCGAGCTGACACGCGACGTGCGGAGAAGAAAAAGTGGCCTTCGCTGTCTGGTGAATGGAGGGAGCAGTGAACAGAGTGATGGTTGCATGTTGATATTCTGGAGAGAAAAAATAATGGGGAGCTGAGGAGCCACCAATTGAGTTTCCCAACAACTTGATCGTTTCTGATGGTGATTGGTTCATATGGGAGAACCACAAAAAATACCCACATCGAGATAATGATCGATGATCCTCATTGTTTTTTTGGGGAGGCATGGGACAAAGCCCCCAACCAGACAGAATATACCCAAACAACGAGATTCATCCGCTTAAAAAATGGGAATGACTGAACATAATTGTCCATGGCATGGAATAGGATGATATGATATATATATGTAATATATATATATATACGGTATATATATATATACCAGATGATATGACTAACCCAATCGTGTAATTATATAGGTCACAAGCTGGTTCAGCCGAATGGGATCCAATATGACACGGTTGCTAGGTAAATGATTGAAACAAAGGGGGGAACTTGGCCAAATTTAAAATCAACCCTGATGAATGGGTCCATCCTGAGGCACAACACTTTGATCCATACTTAGGACCCCGCAAGATTTGGGGTTAACCATGGTTTCCATTGGTTTCCCATAAATGCTCTCTTTGCATGATCGATCAATATTCATGATCACATGAAATCGGCAGTAGAATCCCAAGGTTGAAACATGTTTTATAGCTGCGGAGCTGCTTCAAACCTATCCGCGTTTCCGAATCAGCGAAGCGCCCCGGGGCCCCGGGGCCCCATGACCAGGAGGGTGGAGATGGGTATCCTTTCCAGTCGTTGCACCATGTTCACAGCCACCAAGCTGAGGCTGGGATTCGACTGGAAACAGATGGAAATGGAGGTGAAACCAAGATAAAGGAGGTTTACTGCCTGAAGATAGCTTGGAAACTCTAGAAAGAATTGGGCTGAAACATGATTGTCCTCTATTTCCCATGCAGTTTCGGGTGAAATTTTGTCAAGATATCCCAATGAACCTCGGGATCAACATATTTAAGAAGCATGAAACAAAACTGGTTTCATGATTTTTCGATGAACCACCATCTTTTATGGGATACCAAGAGCTTGAGATTCTGGGGTAAAGGATGATTTTTTCCTTGGATCAGTGGTGATTCTGTGTGCCAGCAATTCTGGTTTGGTATCGGATCTAAATCTAAACACTTTGGATCATTTGGGGGGCTGATCTGGTCTGGATATGTCTGGATGTATTTTGATTTTGGTTTGCAATCCAAGATACCCTAGGCCCTAGGACTGATATGTATCGGTTTCAACTTCAACACCATCCTTTGTTGAGTGACACCGGACATATGCCCATTTGGGAATGTTTAAGATGGATTATCTACCCGTTTTGTTGGTGGTCCAAGTTTTGTGTAGAGCACCCCCATTTTTGGATGCTAAAATAATAGTCTAATCGTCTTTTTTGAATCTCAAAACATCTAAAATCTATCCCATGACGGATCCATGGTGCTGGTATATATGCTAACATTGTTTGGGGGTATATTGATGGGATCCATGGAGCACCATATATAGCAGCACCATGGATCCGTCATGGGTATTGTTGGGAGTCTTTGGGGTTTACTATGGTTCACTCTAATTTCGAGTCACATCCCCACGAAATTCACTCAGACTGGATCCGATTGGATCGCAGCTGCAGGTGACGTGATTTTTATCAGCTTGCCCTGAGTCACTGAGCGCCTTCAGCGACTTGGGAATAAGATTGTAACATGTCTGAAACTAGATCTCTACTTTTTGGATGGTGATGTAAATAAAATATCATAATATATAATTATAATACAATAAGATGTCTCAGATTTCACAACAATTAGGATCAGGACGTCAATTCATAACAATACTTTTGTTATGGTGATGGGGATCCCTGTAGTGACAATTTTAGGTTCTTGCAGCAGATGCAGCTGTGCTTGTGGCACATGATCGCATGCATGTGCAAATGTGAATCCTTATGTCTCCCCAGCAACAACCAAAGGCAAACGTCAAATTCTCAGGACACGTAGCCGCAGAGTGTCGTCCACCTGTTTGACGAAACGGTCCAGGGGAATTGTGGCCGCAACGGAATGAATTTCACTTAACTGCCAAGAATTAGGGTACCATGGAATGACTTGTAGTAATATCTTATTATTTATTACCATTTGTTAACTTCTTGACCTCTGAATTTTTCTTGACCAACTGCCATCACTGCCATCACTTGCCCTGATTTGCCATGGATCTTTGCGTCTTTGCCACCAGAGCTCCGCTCGATCGCCAAAGTCGCGAAAAAAGCTCCGCGGCGAAGCCATGAGTGGAGTCAATTCACTGGTGATCATCAACGGTTGACATCCCCTTACGACTGGATTAGTTAGTTATGGGTTATGATTAGTTGGTTTCTTTCAGGGGTTTATGCCCCACTTAGAATCACTCAAGAAACCAACATGCGGCCCATCTTTCAGTAGACTCCGCTGGTACTCAACGAGTTGCTGATGTGGGAGATGGCCATTTCCATTCTCCATCCTGCCTGTCAGGTTTGGATCCAAGTCGCTGCGTGCGGAGTTTTGACGGCTGACAAAAAGGAGGTAATTCAAGCCTTATCAAAAATCGAAGATTGACCCAACATCCAACCTTTGGAGTTTTGAGATGTTTTCATGGCTTTCAACTGGCTTTGGAGAAAATCAACACGCATATTGCTGGGAACAGGTCAACATCCACCGGTTCTGCGCCATGGGTGTGGCTGGCGAGTTAAGGCGATCCTTCTTTGCGCTTCTCGGCGAGTTTTGGCAACGGTGGTGAAATTTGGAACATGGTGGATGAACAATGGTTTTATAATCACAATGGTTCATGTGGATGAAATTTGACTCTGGAATAATGCTTCACAGTGACTTATAGACTTATAGTATCTTATAGTGATCTATAGTGGTTAATGATACTTAATATAATGATGCATAATGATGCTTAATGATGCTTATATAATGATAATAGTTGAGAGTGGTGAATAATGGTGAACAATGGTGACCCTCCGGCGTCACCAAACGTGGCTGGGAAATGCACCTTCATCCAATGGAGCTGGGAAAATCATGGAGGTGTTTGGTTACCGGAGAGTAACCTCCAAAAAAAATCAAACAAACATATCATATATTATATATATACATACATACATACATACATACACACATGCATGCATGCACGCACGCATGCATACCTACATACATACATGCATGCATGCATGCATGCATACATACCTACCTACATACATACATGCATGCATGCATGCATGCATGCATGTTGCATGCATACATACATACCTACCTACATACATACATACATTCATGCATGCATGCATGCATGTTGCATGCATGCATGCATACATACCTACATACATGCATGCATACCTACCTACCTACCTACCTACCTACATACATCCATACATACATACATATATACATACATACGTTCATGATAATCCCTTCTGTATAGAAAAAACAGGGCATCTGAGATTGGGAAACGTCATCTATACTATCCATGGAGACACTTTTTGGCATCTTTTTGGGGGTTGCTACAAGGATGACATGTTTTTCAATGGTTGGGGAAGGGTCAACCTTGTGTAGCATGAATCTAGGGGAAACCAGGGACCCAAAGTATTTTTTCTTCAGGTTTTTCAGTGGTACATTATGTATATACACACCATGGTTCAAATTAATCATCAAACAACCATCAACAAATAAGTACTTCTAAATCTTCCATTTTTAAGGTTCCCATCACATTCATCATCCCCAAGTAATATGGCACCTTTTTTGGAGGATTATTTGTGTGAGGGTAATCCTTGTAATTCAACATAGCTATTGAAAACAAACATTTTTAAGCTCGCTAAATCCCCGAACTAAATGGGCCATGGCTTCCATACCTATATGTGAAATTACCAGAGGGTACCGCATTACAATTATTTTTCACTAGATGTATGGTAAGCCAGAAAAGGATGACAAGTCTTCCAAAATTTCAATTAGTAACCCAAAAAAGGATAGAAAAGTGTATCTGCCAAAAATCTAACCATGGTGATTTCAAGGGTGATTTTTGTTTCATCTTTTCAGAGATTGGCTCTGGCTAAAAGCCCAGCATCCAGGCAACGTGCGCAGCCCAGAGGCCGCACAGGCTTTGAGGGTGATCCATGGGCCTGGCAGTGTTCGAAAGATTATGACAATTCAAATTGATAAAGCTATGAATGAAATGGTAAGATTAACTATTTAAATATATAGCTATTATGGCAAGTAACATAGCTATGAAATGGTAAAACCAATAATTATAATGTATTATAATCATAATTTCATGGTGATTAATTATTGATTAATTGATTAATTTTCAGATAAGGAACATTTTTTTGAACATTGATAATTAACTAGCCCCCAAAATAGATATTCCAAAGATATGTAAAGATTAATGTGGTAAACCTAATGCCATAAAGCATCCCCAAGTCATCACAAGTTTTATGGTTGCTCTCCATGTTGACCATCCCGAACTGGGAGTTCTTTGGTTTTTTTCACTGGACCTGGAAATGGCGACATGTTCATCATGTTTCAAGCCAGAAAAAAACGGCAGTTGAAGTATTTCAACATATGGGTATGGGTCAATACCTATAGATACATTCTTAATGGGATGAACATCCATTTACCAGCTATTTTGATGTTCACCAGGGATACAAGGTTTTGACACACTGCCATATTTCAAGCATCCATTTTGAGGGCCCAGTGACTTTATCACATGTCCAAGACATGTCCGAAATACGGAGACCGACGGAGACATGGAGGGCCCTGGAAGGCCCTGGACCATATTTCTCGGGATGTTTGTTCTATTTGTAGGTGAGATCAAAAACTGCCATATGTGTTCCACATGCCATGCCTATGGAACTTGGCAGCACTATCACTATCATTAGTTTGCTATTGAATATGATCAAACAGGTATAGAATGACTATCGCTATCTCACTAGGTATGATCAAATATTATTGAATGACTGTTGGTCCACGAATGTATGACCTTACGTTGGAGTTGTTTTTTCTCATTTTAGTATATCAAAACGATGGTTGGTCAATATTGGTCAATATCTAAGATGATATTTCATGATGAATCAAATGATAGGTATACCTATTTATATAGGTAAATGATAACGACCTCACTGCGACCTGAATATAATCATGGTTAGTAAGGGGAATCATCCCCAAGATAGCCTTATTTCAGGTTAGTGAATTATTGTTATTTACCCAGATATACATACAAGATGGTAACGTAACCTCGCTATGTTGGTCGTGAAAACTCCTGGCTACTTTGTTGCAGGTCACGAGAGCGGCAGTTCCCAGGTGCCGACAGTGATGATGTACGATTGAATGTAAAAAGAAGATCAACCTTTGGTAAACGAACATAACTTACCCTCTGGTAAACATATACCCTGAAAATAACCCATTTTTAATGGACACTAATTTTCCAACCCCTATCAGGGTCTATGTTAATTTACTGGAGGGTAACTAAGGCAAATCACCATTTATAGCTATGTAATTCTACGATAAATGGTGATTTTCAGTGGCTATTAGTTTACCTCAGGGTTAAACTCCAATTTTGAGAAAAAATAATAGGACCATTGGGAAAACGGGAAACCCATTTTTTTTAGGAACATTGACAAGAATAAAATTTCGATTTTAGGGAATATTAAGATCGTATAGTTAGAGGTAGACTTCAGGAACTTGAGTTTTAATTAAGAAAATCATGAGAAAGCATTGTTTTTGCGGGGACTCTACCTAACTAAGAATGTGGCGATTGGTTTACAAGCCACAACATATCCCACTCACAATTCACCAGTTGCCTACCATTCGCTATATTATAAGTCAAGGTTCATAGTAGGATCTATTTGAGATTGTGTTGAAATGGAGAATAAACCAAATTACCATTACAAAATCATAAAGCTTATGATATACCCATGTTTGCGTGACATACATATATACCATGTTGTTGATCAATTGATCCATCATTTGTTAAGACCTTATTGAGGGAGGAATATGATATCCTAAGCCTGTACCCCAGTATTTCAATTCCACGGATATTAGGATTCAATGTTGAAACGGCAACTTGACTTCACCTTCCAAATTGGCTTGAGATCATCTACAATCCGAAAAGGACATGATTTTCCGGGGATATGAAAACATAATTGATGGTTTTTGCTGGTTCTTGATAGGAAAACCAGCATTTTTTAAGAACGTTTTTAAACGTTGGAACAGAGTTGAAATCGCCCGTCGGTCACTTTACATCACCTCCATCTAGTCGGAGAAGATGGCCAATTGGTCTCATCGTTGCGTGCATTTGATTTAGGCTGATTAGCGCTGGCAGAAATATATATATATATATATATGTATATGACATAAATATGTGTATAAATAAATATATAGGTATAATATAATATATATGATATAATTAAGCACATATTACTTTTCATCCCGAGAAGGGTTAAATTAAAGCTCTGAGACCATCTGTTCTTGGCCACCAGCCCACCTTCTCCAGGTGAAAAGTTCCAAGTCAGGCGACCACCAACCGCCCGGGTTGGGGTTCCGCAGCTGTTCAGGGCTATAGTAGAATACAATATACAATAATATGTTTTATATATGCATAAATATACGACCCATTTAAATTGTCAGTTTGGCGATGTTTTTTATTTGGGTTCATTGCAAGATATTACTCGTACAAGAGATTGAAGTCCGGAAATGGGCTATTACGCACGATTTTTCATGTTATCGTAATGATACTGTAAGGAATCCTGGTTTCATTTATGGGACCTTGGAATGGCATTGGCGGGCAATGGCATGTGGACAGCAGTAATCAACCATGGCGATGGACATGCCACGTTGCCGGAGGCCACCTTCCATCCCAAGGTCCAGGTTCGAGTCTCGCATTAAGAGTTGTCCTTCTCAAAGTTTCAAAGCCTCGACTTTTTGACATGGATCAAAACTAACCATGTACGTAGCAAATTGATCCAAATTGGATATGGTTCTATGATTTTCTATATATTTCTCCTCTATCAGGTCTCTTTCTTCACGTCAACGAAACAAACAATGCTTGCTGGAAAATCTCCCACTGGCAAATAAGTCGTTATCCCCGTGTAAATAGACTTCTGTAGATTCTGTTGTTATTCCAAATAGGAAAGCCCCAGATGTACATATGTATATAATATTATATAATTATATATATACATAAATATAATATACATCATAATTCCAAGTTGATTTCCAGAGCCACGGTTTTTTTTTACCGGCCAGAGGGGGCATTTCCGGTCTGGTGTGGCCAGGTGGAGGTAGTTCCAACAACAACCGTCCACGAAGTCGGTGCATCGGGGTTCTGTGGTGTGTTTCTGGCTGGTGCTTTGAGAAGACTATACCGGAATACCATCTGGTTATTTGTTACATAGCCATGGAAAATCCCTTATCAATGGAGGTTTTAATGGGAAAATCATCTATAAATGGGCCATTTTCTATGGCTATGTCAAATAACCAGAGGGTAGTATATAGATCTGGGTAAATTATAACGACCTCACTGCGACCGAGCCCTGGAAATCATGGTTTTTGTAAGGGAACTCATCACCAAATGGCCGCAAGATTCAGGTTAGTGAAATATTATAATCTACCCAGATAGATGTGATGTAGACAAGATATATGTAGCTGGTTTCTGCTGGGATTTATATATGTTTATATAACATTTGCTTGGTTTTCTTTGGAACATTTTTTTTCTTTTCCCCAATAGTTGGGATGATAATCCAATCTGACGAACTCATATTTTCTGTTTAAAACCACCAACCGGGATGAGATTTGAAGATTTGATGAGACGATATAGTAGAAACATGCGAAAAACTGTACGTGCATATATATATATATTATATTATATATTATATAGAGAGGGAGAGAGACACAGAGAGAGATATGGTAAACTTTCCAGATTTGGGAAAACAGCTCGCAACCACAAATGCTGCAGTCTTGCAACCTCAGAGAACTTGAAGACAGTGGCAGACTGTAAGGTTCTGCCTGCTCCAGAACCCCGAGACATTGCTATCCGTTCGTCTATTCTATATGTTTGGATGAATAGCAACTACTCAGTGTGACGTCACTGGAATGATGGTTGGTAAGGGGAGCCATCCCAAAATATCTTTATTTCAGCTATTCTCAGGAAAGTGAATTAATCTGCAACTATCGAGCCAGACTCTTGAAGACATGATCTGCAACTATTCCATATGTGTGCAATTTGTATCAGCAGAAAGTGCATTGCTTTCCGATTCTCCTTAGTATGTTTTCTTAGGTACGATACTTCCACCAAGAAACGAGTTTTGAACATTCCGACAGATGGATTAGAGAGTCATTCGTAAAGTTGGATGTAATATATATATATATCTATATCTATATCTATATCATTATCATATATATATAATCAATGTAATATGGAGCTTTCCTAAGTCATGGGGGTACGTACCTGTCCATCGCATGGTAGGCGAGGGGAGCGCCCAGAGGCACAGCCGTGTTGATGTTTCATGGGGATATAACATGGGGGTATAACGGGGAGATAGTATAACGGGGAGATAGCTCGGATATAATCATGCACCATTAAATGGGGATAATGGGGATATAATGGTTTTAATGGGGATATAATGGGGATATATAATGGGTATAATGGTTTTAATGTTGTAGCTTTGGTTGTGGTTGATTGTATATCTTGTTTAACCATAGAAATGAGATGGTCCTACTCAAAGGAACAAGTCACTATAGATTCAAACTGGCTTTGTCTGAACCTAGGGTACCCCAAAGTCCAGTTGTTTAGCGGTTTCCCTGTCAAGTAGTTTCTTTTTGTTAAGGGTGTATACATACCCCAATTTCAGACACAAACAAATACTCTGTGAAACCAAAAAAAAAGCCCTTAATATACTTTTTTAAGGGATGATAGTTACCACATTTACCACCCATTTATTGTGATTTTGGGAATGGTTTATGGTTTACCACAGCCTCTTTGCTGTCATCTGAGACACCCGAAAGCCTCCGTGATGAAGGTCGATGACGTCGCTCGGGCGTCCTACCGGGGAAGGAGCAACAGGCGGATGGGTCGGATGGGGGGGTGAAGCATGGCTACCCTTTGGTAAATTAACCGTTTGCTATTGATAATGGCCCATAGAAATAGTTCATTTACCTATTAGAGTGGTGATTTTCGATAGTTATGTTCGTTTACCAGAGGGTACAGGCTTGATTGTCAGCAACAACGTAATGCCCAGCTAGAAATCTTGTTGAGTCTAAGTGGGTTTTTCCGGTTAGCCGTGAATTTAAGGACCTATTTGACCATTGGTCAAATTATTGACCTAACAAAAAGTGCCATTGGCCGTGACGAAAGAAAAAAAGCAACCCGCAAAGATGGCAATCAGGTTTTCTGGAAGCATATGCAAATGGGTTAAAGCGCAAAAACAGATGGTTTAAGTTGATATAAACTAAACATCTCTAAACTTGATGAAACATATCTCAATATATTCAACACATTTCCAAACAGCTCTTCAAAAAATGCCAATTTCCCCACAGGGCATACCCCTTAAGTATCCCTTAAAATGGTGAAATCCTGACCTTTGATGGCCAAACTTACCAAAGAAATGCCTCTTCCTCCAGGGCATCCAGCCGTTCACGACGGACGCCCTCGCCAGCAAGGCGGCGGCTAGCGGCTAGCTGGATGCTGTATATTGGAAATGTCCAGTTGGGGGAATGGTGATTTAACCATGATTTATCATGATTTATCCATGAAAAGTTGGAGATTTCAGTAATTTAACCATCAACAATGGGGATTTATCGGTTAGGCCCTCGCATTGGAACGCAGTCAAAAGCGTCGCTTTGGACCGCGGTCTCAAGCATCGCTTTGGAACGTACCTGATCATCACGATCTTCATCCCCGTCTAAGGCCATACATCAACATCAACATCATCATCATCAACATCAACATCATCATCATCATCATTATCATCATCATCATCATCATGATCATGTTTCTTTTTTGTCGTCGTCATCGTCATCATCATCATCATCATTATTATTATTATCATCATCATCATCACCATCACCATTACGTAAAGGTGCAGCGTGAGGCTTGCTGGCTGGCGTGGCTCCATTGCGGGATCAGAATGCTGCGCTGAAAGTCCTGAAAATGGTGCTTGTGTGCGCATGTGACACTTGCAAAGCTGATTGCGCTAATCTCTCGGTCGAAGGAAAAAATAAAGCCATTCCTCTCTGTAAAAAGTGTCTCTGTTTAGAAACTAGCTCGGTGTCCGAGCCACTTCACCCCAACTCACCGCGACAGGACGATAAAAGTGCAGTGCCTGTGTCTGCAGGACAGCAAGAAAGATGATGTTTGATGCGTGCAAACCGCCTAGAGTGGAACTACGAGAAATGTGCATGTGATCAACAGGGATCTAATGCGTTGGTAATGGTGTTTTCATTCAAACTGTCAACGGAAACACGTGACATGCGCCGTTCTCAAACAAAACCGGCGGTTCATTGCTTTGCGGGTGGCCGATTCATGCTGCCATGGATGACAGAAAATGATTCCCATGTTGTGCTGACACTTTTTTTTTCTACCCACGAGACCCATTTGCTATGGATTGTCCCAGGCACCTGCCGATTTTGAAATATGGGACGGTTTGCGTGACCAATTTCCAACCTGCTGCTCCACCATGCCCCCGGCGGTCGCAAGGCTGTGCCTGTGCGTGTACAGGAACATGCGTTATTGTCCCACCCCACCCCACCCCACCGGTAACTGATCATGAAAGAGCAGTGGTTGTGTCTGCGGGACAGCAAGAAAGATGATGAGGTCGCTGTGCCTGTCTGTGTGTGCACAGGAACATGAACGTTATTGTTCCATATTGTTCCACCCCACCCCGCCCCACCCCACCGGTAACTGATCATGAAAGAGCAGTGCCTGTGTCTGCTGGACAGCAAGAAAGATGATGAGGTTGCTGCGCCTGTGTGTGCATAGGAACATGAACGTTATTACCCCACCCCATTGGAACATGAATGAGAGATGATCAGGGTGCGCAAGTGAGTCACATTTTTTCCTGGGTGCGCAAGTGCGTGAGGGTGCGCATTTTGAAGAGGCTTGGCTTTCTAACGACTATAATTTTCATAGGAGGCCTTTTTTTGTAATTTTGAGTCCACTAAAAAACGTAGATCGAGATCTCATTGGAAGCCGACCTGGCAACTCGTTTGAAAGGAAATTCTCGCTGCTTATGCATGTAGATGCCTGCAAGGCACAAGAGATTGTGGAAAAACATAGGAGGCCTTTTTTTGGTCCTGACCTCGCTTTGGAACGCGCCAGGCTTCCAAAGTAGTGCGCCTGTCAGTAAATTTCATGTCTGTGTGGCTGGCATTGTTTTGATGATGTGTATCATGTTGTGTTCCAAAATGACTAAAATGGCTGTGTTCCAAAGTGGTGCTTCAGACTGTGTTCCAAAGTGATCCTGCTACCTGATTTATCCATGAAAAGTTGGGGATTTCAGTAATTTAACCGTCAACAATGGGGATTTAACCATATTCGGTGGTTTAATATGAATATAGTAGTTTAATACATATCTAACACCAATGATTTGGTTGTATCTGAAAATGATCAGTATACCCACCAAACGTTTTTTTTAAAGAAAAATCATGATAAACAAGATTTCTGGACACCTTACTTTAATATATTTTAATGTTTAAGATATTTTAAGACAATCCGATGTCTAATTATTAGAGCAAACGCATTTTCTTCAAAATGGATAAGATCCGTTGGAATCAATGGACAATCCTAAGTTTCAATGGGAACATGTTCTATAAATGGATGACATATGTGATTTTGTAGTATGCTGTGATTGAATACCAAGGAATACCTCCAAATTTTGGATCGAGGCTATCTTAATATCTAAAACAGATCTGCAAACAGTATACCATCCGAAATCATGTTTGATGACACGGATATGTCTGATTTAAACAATCAACTGTATTCTTAGTTAGTGGTTAACCACTATTAATCATCATTATTAGTTAGTGGTTAGTTAGTGGTTAACCACAATAATGATGATTCATAGTGGTTAACCACATTAACCACATTAACTAACTAATCATCATTATTAACCACAACCACTCTCAACCATTCAACGCTTCAGGTGGGTCGTGAAGGCCGTGCCCAGCTGCAGCTCCGCGCCAGCAGAGGCCGAGCCGGCAGCGCCGGCGGAAGCCTGTGAGCCAACAGCGCCACAGGAGAGCGGCCTAGAAGCAGGTGTGGTCCAGTCATGTTGTAGTTTCGGGGATACGGGGATGATACAGAACTATGCCAAGAAACTATACCATGGTTGACTTTTTGGAGATATGTGTATTTGCTATCTACTATAATCATATATATATGTTTACTGTGTAGTGATGAATGCAATGATAGACCTGCAGAATTGGATGGTGTTGTACCAAGGGTTTTTGGGGAAATTGGGGATGGTGTCATATCTACAGTAGATGCAAATACACATATGTATACAATACCAGAACCCGATTATGACCCTAGTCTTAGAAGTGACGTGAATGACATGATCCACATAATGCAGTCTTATGCAAAATCGGCGTCATTCAGTTCCTGGTATAGATATGTTTTAATGTATATTAATTATAAATTATAAATATGATATATGTGATATGATGTGATATGTATGATTCAATGAAGACATACATTTTTTCCATCATATATACCCGCAGATTTTCAGGTCCTGGGTGCCAAGCAGCTGAAGAACCAGCAGCCGAGGAGGCCTTGGATCATTTTTCTGTGGTTTGTAACATGGCTGGATTACCCTCTGGTAATGACTAACATAGCTATTGAAAATGGCCATAGAAATAGTGGAATTTCCCATGAAAAATGGTGATTTTCAATAGCTACGTTAAATTACCAGAGGGTATTTTTCCATATTGGGAATGTCATAATCCCAACTGACTAATAATTAAAAATATTAATATGTTTCAGAGGGGTAGGTATACCACCAACCAGGTAATCATGTTCCACATTAAAATGGCCATGAATAGGTCATAGCTTTGCCATGGTTTTGCAGAAACCTGCATGTCATACCATGATTGTCCCTTATACCACATATGTACATGCATTTTCCATTGAAATCCATTATATCCCACTACATCATGTGAGATTCCATGATATCAATTTACAGTACAGTATGGTATTAGATTCCACTAAATTCCCATGATATTCCCTTTGGGTTATAGTTATCCCACCTGTTCTCCCAGAAATAGCTCAACCAGCCTCCGACTTGAAAAGAAGGTCAGCGAGACTCACGAAGCTGGCAAAGCTCCCCGGCAGAGGAAAAGGGACCCGGCCGGAACCGCTGCGGAAATTGTCTTACCAGCAGAAAAAATCATTTCTGCAGGTAAAATCACAGTGTTTCAAATGATCATATATACTTTGTATATCTTTGCATGACATATATATATATATAATTATAATTATATATATACGGAAAAAATATATATATATATATATAATTACACATGTGTTTTTGTGTTGCTTCATTTGTTTTCAATTTCCATTCTGCACATAGTTTCAATTGGTTTCTTTTGGGTGTTCCTGCCCGCGAGGAACCTGAAGCACAACAAGGTGCCGCTTAAAGATCGGGATTCAACATGGGATAAAATGGGAGTTTGGTAATCGAAGATGTGGGATCTTATATTTTATCCTATTATTTGATAGTTGTATCATTTAAGTCTGATAGTTATAATTAAATTCTGATAGTTATATAATTTAGCCTATCAGATTTATCAACTATCAAACATGTCATATTTGGATGAACGTAAAGAATTACCAGAGAGTTTGATGTGAATTTATAGGTCAATGAATCGCAATCTCTTCCAGCTGACCCAGAATTGGATGGAAAGATTCTGCAGGAAAGCCTTGGGTTTGTATAGATGCTATTAAAAAACTGGGGTTTCCAATGTTCCCGAAAGACCAATCCATTGAAAGGTGCCAAGTTGCGGCAGCCATGTGGCAATTTCGAGACGCATCCAAGACATCATGCCAATGGGGGTTTCATATTCCTTATCTTCTTCAGGGGCTGGGTAAATGTGCAATTTGGGGTATTTTTCAACATCACATTCAAGATCTTCAAGTATTTAATGGATATTATATACCCAAATTACCCAATAGTTGGATCTTGGATTATGTTCAATTAGGACATTTGCCAACCCAAGTTTTTTCGGAGGAAGCAGGCAACAAACCTTAAAACCAAGACTCAACCAGTTGATTGGTGGGTGGGCTGAGGTGCCACCACCAGTCGAGATCCCCAGATATAAATCTGGGTAAATTACTTACAACGACCTCACTGTGACTGGACTCATGGTAAGGGTAACTATCATAGCCTTATTTCAGGTCAATGAATGATTGTAATTTACCCATACATATATATATATACAGTTATATACACTTATAATAGTATACATACATATATAGACTTGTAAACGGTGATATTCCCAGATAATCCCAGATGTCCTTAGTCCTTGGCCTATTTTTTTTGGCTGGCCGGTGACCAAAAAAGCCACCATCGAAGCCATGGAAGCCATGGCCAGGTGCTGAACGGACTCGGACCTGAAGGACCTGAACAGCTGGGAGCTAAGGATCATCCTGGATGGTGGATCCTGTGGGTTCAGATGTGGAAAAGCCTATGGTGAAATCTAAGGAAAATGATCTATAAATTGTTGTTTCCTTGTATTTTTCCACATTTGTGTGAGTTTACCCCAGGGTATACTAATTGATTATAGGATATAGAATGGGCCACAGTCGCCAGTACGGGAAATAGACAATATAAGTCCACTATACATAATGGAAATGCTACTCCCATATTACTGTCATACTACTGCCATAAGAGACCTCGATTCCGTATGTGAAGATTCGAAATGGGGTCCCATCAGCCAGAGGGTCCGTATAGATTCAAGGACGAAATCACTCAGAAAATCATGGGAACAGTGAAGTGAAATATAGAATGGGATCGGGTCCGGAGTCCAGACGTGATAGGATATATAAAATACTATAACATGGCACATTTTTACCATCCATAGTGGCTATATAATGGAATACATTTTTTGACATCTATATTGTATATGTATATATATATATATATCTATATATTTAGTCGGGTAAATGTAACTTACCTGATATGATATATGTGTTTGTCACAAAAAGAGGATACCCCAAAGTTTCGGCCAAGCTAAAGAATCGAGCCATTTTGACCACTTGAAAGGGGTACCCTCCTGTAATCAAACATGGCACTGGAAAATCCACCATTTGTATATAGATTAATGTCCCATTAAAACCCCTTTGTATATATATATGTATATAGATGTATGTATATCTATATATATATGCATTATATGTATGTATAAATATATATATATACATATATGTACTATTTGTAATTATTTGTATGTATATATATATATATATATGTATATATATATATATATATATATATGTATATATATATATATGTATGTATATATATATATATGTATGTATGTGTGTATGGTATGGTATGGTATGGTATGGTACGGTACGGTACGGTACGGTATGGTATGGTATGGATGTATGTATGTATGTATGTATCTATGTATGTATGTATGTATGTATGTATATATACATATATACATATATACATGATTTTTAATTGCTACATTTGATTACTGGAGGGAAATGGTGGTAAATCTTCCCCGTTTCCTGGCCAAAGGTTCGACCTTGCAGCGTGTGATACCGACGACAATGAGGTGGGTGAAGTTGGGTGAGGTCCATTTTCCAGCAGAGAGCTCAAATAATCAGATTGAAACGATGGGCACTGAGGGGAAATGATGGAAACAATGGAAACTGACAGAATATGATGAACACGTCTAAAGATGCTCCAGAAAACAACGCTGAAATTTGGAGGAACAGTTCTTTCCTTGAGAGACATTCATCCTTTACACATGGCAGCTGAGTCAAGGTCCATAATCCTGGAATTCTGGTGGTTTCTGGTAGATTTCTGTTCTCTAGCAAAAACAAAATAGAAACTGGGGCTGCAACTGGCATGACTCGCTAACTCGCAGCATAAAACCACTTATAACATCTTATAACCCTGAATCGTGCAATCTGATACGGCCCCCTAAACAGCGTGGCCACACTGAGGGGTTCTTACGGTAACAGTTAAGGGCCGGTGTTCAATCGAGGTGGTATCGGAAGCGTTTGGCATTTTCCCTCTAAATTGCGGCACAAAAAATGCCTCTTCTGACATGTCCATGTGCATTTCGACTCCGCAGGCTCGCACAAAACGCTGGCCGTGGGAGAAGCATCCGGCATTTTCCCTGTCAATTTCCAGACAAAATGGCTCTTGTAAAATGCCCGTATGCATTTCGACTGCGCAGGCTCGCACAAAACGGGTGTCCAGGATTGGCGTACGACACTTTTCTTGTAGATTTCCCCACAAAATGGCTCTTGTGAAATGTCCATGTGCATTTAGACCGCACCGGCTTTTGCAAAACGAGACATCTCATACAGAAATCTTGCCAAAAGATGCCTTAGAGGGAGCTTATACAGAGATCTTGTTCAGAGATCTTGCCAAGAGACACTTTGCGGAGATCTTGCCAATAGAGCTCGTGCAGAGATCTTGTACACAGATCTTGCCAGGAGGCCTCTTATGGAGGAGATCCTGCGCAGAGACCTGGTGACGGAGAGCATTTCTAGATACCTTGAACAGAGATCTTTCTTTGAGATCCCTTATAAAGACCTTCTGTGCAGATTTCCTATATGCCTATCTTGTACAGATAGCCTTATAGAGGGATCTCGGACAGCAATTTCTACAGAGAACCTCTTCTACCGAGATCTTGACAAAGGGAGCTTGCAGAATCTGACCTGGTATCTTTTTTCCCCAAACAGTGTGGCCACACTGAGGGGTTGTTACGGTAACAGTTAAGGGCCGGCGTTCAATCGAGGTGGTATCGGAAGTGTTTGGCATTTTCCCTGTAAATTTCCGCACAAAATGCCTCTTCTGACATGTCCATGTGCATTTCGGATTTGACTGCGCAGGCTCGCAGAAAACGCTGGCCGCGGGAGAAGCATCCGGCATTTTCCCTCGAAATTTCTCACCAAATGCCTCTTGTGACATGTCCATGTCCATTTCGACTGCGCCGGCTCGCACATCATCATCATCACCACCACCATCATCATCATCATGATCATGATCATCATCATCATCATCATCATCGTCATCGCCATCACCATCTTCATCATCAGCATCATCATCACCATCATCACCATCGCCATCATCATCGTCATCACCATCATCATTATCATCCCCATCCTCATCCTCATCCCCACCCTCATCGTCACCATCATCGTCATCGTCATCAACATCGTCATCATCATCATCATCATCATCGTCATCGTCATCGTCATCATCATTTTTCATCCTTCATCATTCATCATTCATCATTCATCATCATCATCATCATCATCATCACCACCAGTATCAGTATCAATTTCAGCACCACCACCACCACCACCATCATCATCATCATCATTATCATTATCATTATCATCATCATCCCAATCATTATCATTATCATTATCATCATCATCATCATCATCAAGATCAACATGAGCATCATCATCAACATTAACATCACCAGCAATATGATAATACATTCTCCTTTTGCTCCCCCAACGCTGTTTGGGGTCTCTTGCCGGGATAATGTATAATCCTGGTGGAAATGTAACTTATACACCTGCAACCCTTGATCAAAGAGGGTTGACATTCAAAATCCCCATCTAACATCTAGGCCACCTGCATTCATGGCATCCATTTCAGCAAAATATCAACAGCTTCATGCCTGCAATCGTGGTATTCCGTAAGTTTGATGCCCGCGTTTTGATAGCACGAGCACTCATCATAGTTGACAACATCCACGGTTCTACAGCGAGGATCGAGAACATGAATGGTCCAGTAATGTGGTAACCTAACAGCAAATTTCTCTAATGTTGATTAATTTTGGCCAGAAAATGCCAGAAATAGATAACATAACCACCCCCATAACCTAAATTTGTTATTGGTTTTACCCACTTAGTATCTATCCTTGTCCAATTGATTATAGAATAAATCTGACCCAATCGACAGGAATTCTTCCCTTCAAAAATTAATTCTGATACCACCGATGAATGATAAATCCTTTAATTTTATTATCGAAAAAAATAAATTATAATATATTATATTATATTATATTTTTAATTTAAATAAATATATTTATATCTATTTATATATATATTATTATATTATATTTTAGTTTGAGGAAAAAATAATTTTTGATATTTTTTATTATATATATAATTAAAATCGAATTATTAGAATTTAATTAAAAAATAATAAAATTATATAAATTTTATGTTTTATATTTTATATATATTAATTAATTATATTATGAAAAAAAAAAAATATATATATATATAATAAAAATATAATAATTATTATTATATTTTTTTATATTATTTATTTATTTTTATTTTTTTAATAAATTGATATTTGTTGATTATGATATATTTATTGATATATTTATTAATATATTTATTAATATATTAATTAAAAAATAAATTAAAAATTCCTCCCTTTGCTCTTTTTGCCTTTTCCTCCTGCTTCGTCCCCTTCTTTTCTTCCTCCTCGTCTTTTTTATTATGTTTAAGGTCCTTGTAATTTTCGTTGTCCTTCTTGTCCTTGTCGTCCTTGTCGTTCCTGTCGTTCTTGTCGTGTTTGTCGTCTTCGTCGTTTTCGTCGTCCTCGTCGTCCTCGTTTAATTGCGATTTACTTCGTGTTCCGTGTCGAAACTTAACTACGACCATCTACGCCTAATGGTGTTCCCTGCCGGACCTCAACCACGACCATCTACGCCTAGCGTTTCTTGCCGGACCTTAACCGCGAGTATCCCCGCCTAGTGTTCCCTGCCGGACCTTAACTACGACCATCTACGCCCAAAAGATATGCCATATAGAGTGCTAGAAGATATGCTAGATAGAATGTTAGAAAATATACCAGATAGAATGCCAGAAGGTATACCAGATAGAATGCCAGAAGATATGCCAGATAAAAAGCTAGAATGTTTGCCAGATAAAATGCCAGCAGATTTGCCAGATAATATGCCAGAAGATATACTAGATAGAATACCAGATGGAATGCTAGAAGATTTGCCAAATAATATACCAGAAGATATGCCAAATAAAATACCAGATGGAATCCCAGAAGATATACCAGAAGATATGCCAGAAGATATGCCAGAAGATATGCCAGAACATCTGCCAGAAGATATGCCAGAACATCTGTCAGAAGATATGCCAGGTAGAATATCAGAAGATATATCAGATAGAATGCCAGATCGAATGCCAGAAAATATGTCAGATAGAATGTCAGAAGATTTGTCAATAACAAAATGTATAAATGTCATGGTGGGAATCATACGAAATAAAATAATTTTTTTTTATTTATAATATTATATAATAATTATTCAAATTATAATTTAATCTTATATAATTAATTATTTTTAATATATAAATTTATTTTGAATTATAATTATAATAATTATTTCTTATTTGAATAATATATATTTTAATAATGGATTTCGAATTTTATATTATTTATATTTATGGAAATTATATATTTATATTGATTTTATATTTTATAATATTTTTTTAATTCTTAATTTTTCCTTGAAGGATTTGAATATTAATTTATTTTCTATTAAATATTTTTTTTTTGATTTAATTTTAATTATTTTCAAGAATTAAATGGATTTGGTTAATTTCTAAATTTTTGTTCGAGATTAAATATAATATTTTTTTGTTTTATGGAAATTTGAAATTTATTTATATTTTGATATTATTATGTAATATTAAAAAAACATATCTTATATTATTTTTATTTTTTTTTCAAATATATTTATATTAATAAGAAAATTTCAGGAATTATATTATTTCCTTATTATAATTATTTAATTATAATATTTTTTGAAATAATAATATATTAAAATAATTTGGTGGATTCTAATTTACCAAATATATTTTTATATTTGAGAAAACCAATAATAAATATGTTTATTTGAAATTCCTTAAAATAAATATAATAAATTTGATAATATTAATTTTAAATAATTATAATGAATTTATTTCTATATTATTTATGAAATTTATTTTCATTATATAAAAAAAAATGTTTTTTTATCAATGGTTCGACCGTGGCAAAATTATATGAACGATATATCTGATTATATTCGATAATGATCCTAATTTATATTTTTGGATTGAAATTATTGTTCCGTATTTATATAATTATATTTTTTGATTTGTTGAAGAATTTGGAAAAGGAAAAAATCCATTTGGAAGAATTCTTATTATAATATTTTTTTATTCTTTTTCCGAGGTAATATCATTTTCCGATTATATAATAATTTAGATTATAAAAAAAAAAATCCAACATATATTATAATTATGTAATGATAATAATATAGATAATAAAGAATTTAAGAAAATATTAAATAATTTCCGATTCAGATAATAATAAATTAGTAATTTATATTTAATGAATCAATATCAAATCTATTTATAATTAATTCAAATTTATATATTTTTAATAATAATTTTAATTCAAAATAAGAATTAGAATAATTTATAATAAAAATATATTTAATAATTTTATATTAAAATAAATCAATATTAAATATATATTTCCTATAAATATAAGTTAATAAATAATTTTAAATATAATATTTGCATAATTTTCGGAAAAAAAATAATTCTTTTCATATATTTTCGGAAATATTTATTCAAATCCATCATAATTATTATCAAAAGAAATTTAGAAATCAAATTTCCGACAATATAGATAGATGAAAAGTAGACTAGGGAAGAGGCAGAGAGAAGAGAAAGATTAGAAGAAAGAAGAATAAGAAGAAAGAAGATACAGATGTACGAAAAGGTAGGAAAATCGTGATTTATTGTGTTTTTCCAATGATTTGTGGCGCCCGAGGGTCGAAAAGTAGGCTCGCTAAAACGGCGGGTGCGGAGCCAGCTGGCCAGAGGAAAAATGAAAAATTGTATGCCGATATGGTACGAAATATATTTCCAAATCAAAATATCTAAAATAGATCATATTCGGACCATTTTTGGGAACTGAGATGGAGAAAAAAAATACGTCGTTGTGGCACGAAATACATTTCGAAATTAAAATAAACAAAACACATCAATGTCGACCACTTTTGGAACTTGCGATGTCGAAAAAGTGGCGCGAAGCACATTTCCAAGTCAAAATGTACAAACCACACCATGGTCGGACCACTTTTGGAAGTTAAGATGTCGAAAAAGTGCACGCCGTTGTGGTGCGAAGCATATTTCGAAGTCAAAATGTACAAAACACACCATTCTCGGACCACTTTTGGAAGTTGAGATGTCGAAAAAATGCACGCCGTTGTGGCGCGAAACACATTTCGAAGTCAAAATATTTAAAAGACCAGGGGTTTGGACCACTTTTGGAGGTTCAGATGTCGAAAAAAAGCACGCCGTTGTGGCGCGAAACACATTTCGAAATCAAAATATTTAAACCACTTGGGATTCGGACCTTTTTTTGGAGGTTCAGATATCACTTCATTTCACTACTCAATATTATATATATGACATTACACTACACTCCATTACAGGATATTATATTACACTACACTACATTCCGCCACACTCCACTACACTACATTACACTACATTCCTCCACACTCCACTACACCACACTACATTACACTACACTACGTAGATAAACAAACAGATAGATAGATAGATAGCTATAAAAACAAATAAACAAATAAATAGATTAGATAGATAGGTAATTAAATGAAAGAGAGAGAGACCAATTGGATAGATAGATAGATCGATAGATAAATCGATAGATAGATCGATAGATACAGTAGATATATAGAAGATAGGTTGGTAGGTGGGTAAATAATCAGAAAAAGAAAGAAAAAGAATGAAAAAAAAATAATTATCTTTCAATATATCAATAATTTCATTTTGTTATCCCTCAATTATAAGAATCAATTTCTCCTATAAATTTCCTATTCTTAAAATTTCCGCCACCGCCTTATGCGATATTATTGGTATCAAAATCAATATTATTATTATTAATTTATTATTTAATGTTTTAATTTTTTTTAAATATATATAAATATAAATAAAATAATTCCATTCCTATAAATAATAAAAATAATAATATTTAAACATGTTTTATTTATTATTATATTTTTTTTTTTTTTCATTATTATAATATATTAAATTTCCCTATATATTCCAAAATTCAAAAAAAAATATTATATATAAAAAAAAATATTAAAAATAAAGATAATTTATAAATATATATATTATATATATAATTTTTAAACATATTATATTTATATATATTTTTTACCAAATAAATATTTTATTTTAATTATAATTTTTTAATTATCCTTATAATTTAATTAATAACATAATAATTTTAATAATATTAATAAATTATTAAATAATAATTCAATTATCCATAAAATATAAATTAAATAAATTTCAAATCCAATAAATATATATCTCAAATTATAAATAATTATCCAAATAAAAATATATAATAATTACATATATTTCCTTAATTAAAATATTTATAATTATTTTATATATTATATATTATAAAATTATGTTTCATCAAATAATATTTAATTCAAATTTAATATTAAATTCCTTCTCCTCACTATTATTTTCCTCCAATATCTTATCTGCCATTTCATTTTCCATAATATAAATTTCCTCAATATTATTATTTATCCTTATTTTCCACCTCATTATCCTCAATATAATTATTATATACCTCATCATCCTCAATATTATTATTATAATCCTCCTCATAATTATTATATATTATCCTCCCAAATATATATATTATATAAAAATAATTTTATTCAAAGAAAATATAATTACACTATTTATAATTAATATAATATGTTCAATTATATTATTTTATTTCGAATTTCAAATTATATATAATTATATTTATAATATTTATTTTTTTTATTGTTTTATTATTAATAATATATTATTATTAATATTATTTTAAATTAATTAATAAAATAATTTCTTAATATTTAATATATTAAATATATGTTCTTAATACCATATAAATTAAATATATTTTTATTATTATATTATTATATTTCATTATTTAATTTATTCTGGAATATATTTAAATTTATTATAAATATATATATATAATATGTTTTTTCCTGGGATGATGTGGCCTAAGGCATCATGGTTCCATTGTGTTGATGACGTCCCATGGTGGTCATATACGCTAAAACCGATCATTGAATTCCTGTTTCAGATTCATGGCCATCTTGGAAAGATTTTGTTTCCAAACATTTGATCCACCATGTGTCGCCAGTGAGACATGTCAGGAGAATGTTGGTTCTGTGTCAGCTGCTGCCCCGGGGGATTCTGATGCTGAATGCAATAGGAAAAATATGGAAAAATGCAGCCATGCTACCAACAAAAATTAGTGACGACTTGGCTTACAAATGCAAATGCTTCACTGGAGTGGCTCAAGGGGAGTAACTATGTATACAGAAAACAATGATTTACAAAAAACAATGGTTTGTGCCAATAAATATAGGGCTTTCGTGTACATGTTTTCATGATTTAATTCTGAAAACTCTACGCCTTATGGTGGCGTTCTACTCAATTTAGGACTCCTGAAAGTTCCAGTAAAAGCAAGGTAAGTGCCTAGAAATTTAAGTCTCCAGACCTTGGATTTTGTGTTTTTGAATTGGGGTACCACAAAACCCTTGGTTTTCCTCTTTCAAAGTTACATTTTTCTTTGGAGGATATCAGAGGATTTTGTAGGATTTTGGGGTGCCCAGATGTGACCAAAGACATCTGTAGATCCAGTCACCAAGAAGACAGAGCTTGAACTCCAGATGTTTCATTTATGACACATGTTTTCTCCAATCAGCACTGATGTAGGCATCTGTATTTATGTCAGGTCTAGATGTTTGCATACATAATCGTATGTGTGTATGTATATATATATATATAGCTTTTTCTACAGTACATACATTGCCATAGCAATATTCAGACCGATGATGATAGCAGACCATGATAATGACGGAGGATGAACATAGATGACCACACGCTGTTCTGATCTGAAAACCAGGGTGCCCCAATTTTGATTCAAAGCATTTCAAAACCTGGATTCTATCAGGAATCTCCATGCCAGTTTCCACATGACATGTTTAAGAAACATACTTTCTTAGATCTCTAGTTACTTGAAATACGAAGGATGCAACATTATCAGTCCCAAACTTGACGAGACTTGCTTCCACCGATCCCGACATCTGAAGAGACCGCCGCTGACACATAGCCGCACCGCTAACTGCTACAACCATCTCAGTCAAGAAAACCTGGGGTTGTTCGCACCATGGTGCGAGCAACGTCTTGAGTTCCGAAGACACGGATCATTTGGTACCAAACAAATGAGATTTGGATAATCGTTGTACATTTCTCCTAGTAGATATGCAATACCAATCCTGGTTCAAGGTCATATATGATGCTTTCCTCTCGAAATAGTTCTATGTATCTATGTCCGCTGATTAATCGTGGTTAATCCCTGTGTAGAACTATGCACACCCAATATGACCACGTGTGTCGGATGCAGCATTGCATGGTGATAAAAAAAAATCAATCGGTCAAAATACATCTTGGCCGATTTCTGGTTTATCCCTCTATAATCCCATTATAGTCCCAGGAATTGGTGCAGGATTTCTTCCATCCAGAATTATTATCAATTCTCGGCCCTTCTTCGACTGACCCTGCACTTGACCGATCTTTACTGAGTTTAGCCTCACAACAATCATTACAATAGAATCTAGAAAGATAGAAACGTGAAATCCAGGTAAATGATGGTTAATAGTTACTTATGGTAAATTTCTGTGGATGTAGATTTAATATGATTTAATCTATAAGTTTTAGTCTCTTTTCTGTATTGTTCGATCTTGTTTGGGGTTCCTTTGCATCAATGTCTAGCTTGGACTCATGCCCTAGGCCCAATAGCCAATCTCAGGGAACATCCAACCGGCAGCCTACAGCAGCCATCAAGACAAGTCACATCGGATTTGGTCTCCAACCTCGCAGACATGGGCTGAACATGTTTCACTCGGCTCGAGTCATGATGTTTCGATACAAACATGGCCGGACACCATGGTTCCTGACCTTTTTTTCATGTGGAGATATCTAGAACAGATTTCATCCAGCGACTTAGTTCAACATTCCTCGCAGTAAAAAGCCACAATCTACATACCCTCCGGTAATTTACCAGTATCGACAATGACCCTTTTGTAGATGATTTATCATGATTTACCGTAATTAAAATTGGTGATGTTCCATACCATACCTATCAATGATTCACCTCATATAATAAATGTTGCATTTTTATGTAGTCGTCCAGTTCGCAAAAGTCTTCGTCATTCCCTTTTTGCTGGTCTCCCTCAAGGTTTACCATGACGAGATCGGCCATGCCATCGCTGAGGTATCGTTCAACGGAAAAACTTCAACATCGAAAAACATCGAAAATTCTTTAGCGAACTATCCTAAACATCCCCCAAGCATTCCCCAAGCATTCCCATACTATAAAAAAGTTTTTACCCACCGGCCTGCCAGGTGAGTGTCTCTAGATTTTATCAGGCTTACTTCCTTCCTTCCTTCCTTCCTTCCTTCCAACAGCGAACTCCAGATCCAGATCTCATTGGGCCCATATAACGGTGGGCACTGCCGGACCTCAACCGCGAGCTCCAGATCTCACGGGGCACTGTCGGACATCAGCCGCGAGCGCTAGATCTCAGTGGGCGCTGGCCACTGAGATCTAGCGCTCGCGGTTGAGGTCCGGCAGTGCCCATGTCAGAGAGAATGTCAGAATAGATGCCAAATAGAACGCCAGAATAGAATATAATGTCAGATAGAATGCCAGAATAGAATGTCAGAAAATAAATGTCATATATACTTCCAGATGAGATGTCAGAAACTATGACAAAATCATTTGTCACGGTGGGGATCACTCGAAGTAAAGTAATTTTCTCCACATGTGGCAACATCTACGACATGAGTCTATTGCTGATTCGAACCTCCCGGAATTGGTCAAAATCTGGACACATCAGCCGTGCATGGTCTCATGGGCAACTTTCGGTTTCCATTCCAGGATGATTATGATTATATATTATGTATTATTATGTACTGTTACGTCATATGTGTTTGTGTATATATATATAATGTATTAATATTATGAATTTACATGATACATCATTATTGTTAATGTTTTATAGCCATTATGATCCTTATTATATGTATCCATTAGATTATTGCATATTATTGCTAGTCTTGTTATTATTAGTGTTACTGTGATTGTTATTATCATTATCAGGATCATGCTCCAAGACACTTGCCCAGCATCCATCCATTTTCACCATCACCATTTAGCTTCAGTCAGTTTGCTCGCATAGGTGTAGAAAACCCACCATGAACGTAGATCGTTTTCCAACAGTTTCCCCAAGGGTCTTCCACATCTATGTGAACGTTTACTCCAAGGTAAGTTACATCATTGAACCACATTGAAGCAAGGTGTACTCGTCGTGAACCAAGGCGCTTGGTCTCCCTGTATCACATCAGTGAGCTCATCTCTCGATTCCAAGTCCTTCACCCTCAGTCGCTGACACCGCCGCAATTTTACATGGAACCCCATGGAACGGCGATATTCAATAAGAACATCCTCTTCCAAACTCTATTACTCTATTTCTTGCGGTTCCGGTTCCATGTTAAAATCAGGGGGTGTATGGGTCGTGGGGGCTGCCAACATATTTTTGGCCTCTGCCTCTTTAGGCACTTCCTCGACACAGGTCAGTAAAAAATGGGACCAAAAACCAACTCAATGATGACGAGTGACGAGTAAACAAAAGTTCCCAGCCGTCATTAAGTGGGATCAAATCGGCAGTTTTTGAAATGGCTGGGAACTTTCATGATCATTAAGTGGGATCATTAAGTGGGCTCAATCATATCATTAAGTGGGAAAACTGAGATATAGGAGATTTCAGCAACAAACATGAAGATTCAAGCCAAAACAAATATTTAGATTTCACCAGCACATTGAACCAGCCCAATACAATCACCAAAGCATGATAAGGACAGGGACATGATGACATGTTCCTGTGACAAACCCAAATGCCAAACTGGTTTCAATGGATTGATATTTACGGAACAACCTGCGTTGCTGCAGATTTTCCCAGCGATTCAGGGAGTTCTTGTTGTGATACCCAATCAATCACCTTATTAAGGTGAAATCCCCATATTCTTCAGTCTTCCTTTTAGATGTTTGATTGGTTAAGCACAACAACTTGGATGTGTGAACATCAAATCCCAAGCTCTGGGCCAGATCCTAATCCTTGTTGCCAAAGTTCCCAATTTCTACTGCTCAATTTCCCCATACTTCAGGCCTTCATAATCCCAATTGCTCACTCTCCACCAGTCGGACCTAGGCCTTGCCACTATGACTCACCATGGTGATTTCACCCCAACTTGGGATGTCGTGGCTATAAACATGCTTAAAGCTTATGCACAGATCTTCAGTTATATCCACTACCCTCTGGTAATTTAACGTAGCTATTGAAAATTGCCATTTATAGTGGATATACCCATTGAAAATGGTGGTTTTCCATAGCTATGTTAGTTTACCAGAGGGTAAATCACTAAGGTGACTCTTCATTATAAGTGGGTATATGATTATATGTCATCATGCCGATGAGTTATTATCCACTGACAAGTCGCCCAGGTCTAAATGTTACAACTTGATAGGGAAGCTTTAGTCATATGTTCACAATATGCCCACAATATGTTCATGATACTGTATCTTAATGATAGTTTAAGAATATTATTACTCCTCTCTGAATAAATTTTCATAATGTTTACCACTGCAAAAAAAAACAAAACATACAATTTTGGTAAACATACCTTGATTTCGCAGGCAGAAACTTTCAAAACCCAGGCGCCACAGCATGAAATTGGAGGAGTAGCGGGCCACCAGCGCAGCCACCGGCCTAAGGCATTGTTTTCTTTAGATCTGAAGCTGAAGAAACACCAAAGGTTGGGGAGATCTTTTGGTTTAATCATCAAAAAACCGCAATGCGAAAAAACTCATATCTACCGTGTATATCCGTGTACCAGCCCAAAATGGATGGTTTGATGGTTTCTGAATTTTAAGGTCATAAAGAATGGCCGCCAAAGCGTGAGCCATAACCATAGTAGATCTATGTCTGGAATCCCTCTGAAAAATATGAAAGTCAGTTGGGATGATTCTTCCCAATATATGGAAAAATAATCCATTCGTGTTCCAAACCACCCACCAGGTGTATGCCTTATACTCTACTTATAGTGCTGCCCGATGTTGCAAAACGCCGTGCGGCCTTGCCTCAACTGGGTACCAAGATGTACCAAAATGCCTCTACCAATCTGTCGTTTTGGC
>Ga0126342_10001913_pt1 | contig 31052 bp, 27 predicted proteins | sample Cyp1metagenome_FD_92528 | JGI IMG/M metagenome (GOLD analysis project Ga0126342, IMG submission 92528) | Coral microbial communities from Lord Howe Island, Old Settlement Bay, Australia - Cyphastrea 1 metagenome | ecosystem: Host-associated > Invertebrates > Cnidaria > Coral ...
ATATATATATATATATATATGATATATATATATATATGATATATATATATATATGTGATATATATATATATATGTGGAATTGTGGAGATTTATATTGAATTATATTTATAGGGGTTTATATGGTATATGATGGGTATAGATCGGTATTTAAAACCAACCTACAGGTTTTGTGTGTTCAACAAACATGGGAGATGTATGGATGTGATTCGATGCCTTGTTTGGATCATGCATGGAGGATTATACCAACCATGCTAGGGTCATATGAGACTGGGATATGTTTATATACACAACTGGTTGGTGGTTGACCTACCCCTCTGAAAATCATGATTTAATGGGACTTTATAGTGATTCAATGGGATATTAATGGGATATACCCTCTGGTTATTTGTTGCATAGCTATAGAAAATCACCATGTTTAATAGGTAAACCATCTATTTCTATGGGCCATTTTCCATAGCTATGTTAGTTTACCAGAGGGTATATACACGGACATATAGGCCAAGACATACATTTGATATGGGTTAGCCAAAAAAAAAATATATATACATCAAATCCACTTCTTTGACAATGTTCTCCACGGACGTGCCTCATTTCTAGGCACATCCAAGTGATCCAAAACTAGAATTTTACCAAACATAATCAAATGGATGTAGGCAATAACGAATGGGATTTCGCCTACAAACAGGATTTGACTGACAAGAAAGGGTGATGCTAACAAACCAACATAGTATACGTCAACACGAGCCTAGGACTCACAGTGTTTCAAATGGATGGCTATCATAAATGCACAAACATGCACAAACCATTCAAGGAACCACAGCACATATATATTGTATGGTGCAGCTGGTGCAACAAAGCAGCAATAATTTGTTCAAAACCATAGGACAAGCCAATTTTATGGCACAGGGATAGTCCATCATCTCCATGGTTTCTCGCTCGGTTTTCCATCTCTTTCCATTCAAACTGGGCATTTTCCTCCATTTTACTTTTTGTTAATGTCTTTTCTTCCATTTCACACATTAATCTGGGCATATTCCTCCATGTTTCATGTCGTTTTCTTCCATTTTGTCGTCTTACTGGTGCTAAACGCAGGGAATGGATCAGTTGCTGGGGGTTGCTGGGATGATTATTAGTGATTATGGATCATTCCCTGGGGTTGCTGGGATGATTAGTGATTATGGATCATTCCCTCATTCCCTACGTTTAGCACCAGTAAGTTTGGTTTTATTTTGGATCAGACATATCCATTTGCTTCAATTGGAATATTACATCATAGAAAAACCTACTATAGTAGGACTAGATGGACTATATTGAGACTAGGATGAATGGGAAAATAACTTTGTTTCTGGCAATTCAACGGAAATCATTTTGTCATTTTCTGGGCTATGTCATCATGAATTTCTGGGCTAAAACTCCCAAAAACTCCATCGAAAACTCCCACCATTTCCTTGGGAAAGCCAAGGAACTTCTCCGCCGTGAGCGTCATGAACTGCTCGCACAAATCGCCATCCACACCTCGGAGATCTGGACGAGATCTGGAGATATTTTCCCATGGGAAAAAATGGTGGATTTTTCCATAGGAAAATGGATTGGCTTAAGGGAAAATCTACAGGAAACCATGGTTTTTACCATCAAATATAGGGGTTTCCTGTAAATTTTCCCATCATCCAATTCTATGACCATAGGAACATGGGAAAACCAACCGGAAAATCCCATAGGAAAAATTATAGGAGGTTTAGCCGGCCTGGTAAACGTTGACAGAAAACGAACTGGAAAGATCCACCATGCTATGAATGGGTAAATCAACTATTTCGACTGGGCCGTTTTCCATGTCGCTTTTTGTATGTTTACCAGAGGGTATCTGGAGATATTCCAGAAATGGAGTTTTACATCTATCTAAATTGTGACAAAAACAGTTTTCTGATTGAGGTTATATATAAGTTGCTTGCAATCCAAAGTATAACCCATTTGCAGAATGATAAAAACGTTGAAAGTAACTGACTTCAAGGCTTTAAAAACTCTGGTGAGAAAAGATGTTTCTAATGTGTTTCTAAGAAGGTTACAGCTGAGGTGATATTTGGGTTTATGATGGGGTTGTAACAGGGCCGATAGTGGGGATATGATGGGGTTATTGCCGTTATTGCCATGAAACCCCAAAATTTCCTCAAAAACCCAGCGATAAAGACTGGTTGGTGGTTTTGAGCCCTATCCCTCTGAATATGACTTCGTCAGTTGGGGCCCGATGACATTCCCAACTGTTTCTGGAAAGTCATAAAAGTCCATGGTTCCAGTCACCACCAAGCAGAAGTCCGATGATTCTTGATTGATTTCCGGCATGGAATCCAGCATGGTCATGACACGTCATGATCAAAAAGGCCTTGAGATAGGGATTTTTCAAGGTGGAACTGCACCATGGGCCATGGGTCTCCGCACAATTCTGGACGGGAAAGTGATAGGACCGGTACCTTCCAGCACAGATCTGTGAAAACCAACAGATGAATTGGAGAGATTAATTAGTTTAACCCACATAACCCAACATTTTTCTCCAACAAAAACTAGAACTCTATAGATCTATACGGGGGTTTCCTAAGTCATGGGGGTACCCCCAGTCATCATCCTTTTATAGCTAGGATTGTTCACTGTAAACCACCTAGCTATTGGGGTACACCCATTTATGGAAACCCCCTTGGTGAAACGTCCAGTAAATCAGTAACTTGACCAATGCAACGTCTCCATAGGATTCCTTGTCGACTCGCAAAATTCTACAACGAATTAGAAAGATACCAACGATCATTGCGTTTCAAGAGATTACACATAGTCACATCATATCAAAAATAAAGATGTCAATAATCTATATCATAAAGTAAACTATAGATAACTATAGTTCCAAGAGATCCGTGTAAGAATTTACAACATGCTCTTTTTTTGGAGTCAATGACTTGAAAACTCCCATCCCCAACTGATTCCCACAGAGCCCAAGGCCCTAGTGATGATCTATATGACAAGTAACTGGATGGTGTCCTTAAACAGAACTTGCTTTCATACAGGTCATACAGTAGTTTATTTAAAACTATACAACCAAGTTCATACTTCCAGGAGAATCCGTGATCGGGGCTAAACCCATGAAATGTACCAAAATGTAAGTGGATTTACCATCTGGTTATTTAACATAGCCATGGAAAGATCCACCATTTTTAATAGGTAAACCATCTATTTCGATTAGGGCCATCTATACCATGGATATGTTGGTCATAACCAGAGGCTAGATCTTCACGGAATTCCGCATGATTCCACAGGAAATTCAACCAATTGAAATGGGGATGTCATGGCTCAAACTCAAGGACTATCCTGTTCCATCCCATAGTTCAAACATGTTAAAACCACCAATTTTCGTTGCTGTCTGCGGGGTTTGCCTCCACCCTTTCGGGACACAGCCAATACAGACCAAAAATCACAATTCTTAAGGACAAATAGATATTGTTCATCCTGTTTCATGGTAGAATCAGCATTTTTGTTGGTGAAACATCACCATGTTTCATGGTAAAATCAGCATGTTTGGCTATAAATCCATATGATATGGAGGTTTCCTAAGTCATGGGGGTACCCCAAAAAAACATCCAGCTATGGGGATCCCCCATGATTTAGGAAGCCTGTCGGATCATCCCGGACCACCAAACGCGCGGGTCACATGATGTGATCGCGGCCGCAGAGCGGCGGCTTCTCTGCCCGCACAAACATCTCCAGGTGCTGGAAGAAATCCAACTGACAGGCTGCAGTCATGTGCCATGCCATATTATACTATGATATATATATATATATATATAATTATATATATATGATATATGATATATGATATATGATATATGATATATGATATCATGCCATATGCTCCATGGTGCTGGAATATGTACCGACAGTGTCATATTATGTCATTTTGGGGGTAAATGTTGGTAAATATTTCATACACGGAGCATTCAGGTATCGTATATGATACATCTATAGAGATACAAGTATATTATATGTGACATGTTATGATATATGGTTGTTAATCTATCCCATCTATAGATATATGAGTAGGACAATGATACACATATATTCTATTCAATGTGGAAAGGATGTATGGTAATCCTACTGTAATAAACTAATTTAGATACACGATTATATGACATATTCTACTGGGAACTCTATTTATCCAGCCCTGCTGTGACCAAAATCTGCATGCATGTATATATATAATGATATACATAGAAAATCTAGAAAATCCGCCATGAAAGTCCAGTTTCAAAGGGAACTATAAATTCTGATTCGTGTCTCTGTTTCTCCTGGACTTGTTCACCATGGATCCGGCAGATCCGACCATGGGCTGCTGATCTGCAAATTTCTGGTCATCACAAGGACAAAAAATAGCATCTCAACAATCTTCGGCTGGAGAATATTGGAAGCTTTCCTGAACTGGATAAATATGTGTGTATATATATATATATACCTATTTGGATATTATATCATCTAACTAATTTTGGATATGTATATATATAATATATCGAGACATCCAAGGACATGATCTACAAACATGTGGGTGTTCCATATATGTGTTAATCTTTGATTAATATATATGTACATGGTATCTATTTGATTCTGGCTTGAGATTGGCGGCTGTATCCCTTGCTTTTCGTGATCTTGGAGAGTAGATCCTCCACATTTTATTTTATCCGTTTGATCTTTATTATTTCACCATTGATTTTTTAACCAAATATTTATAAATATGTCATAATCACAGTTATTGAATAACATATCATCCTGGAACATCGTTTACACAGTGGAAAATGGCCATGAAAGTAGAATCAGTAGATCTTCACCAGGAAAACCTCCGAGTTCCTGGATTTTGGTGTTGGATTTTCCGCTCCAGGTATCCCATCAAATCTGTGGCTGAGTGTCCCATTCATATCCCATTCATATTTTATGATAACCTAGAAAAAAAAAAAAACAGAAAAAGTAGAGTCACTATTTTATTAGGATGTCATAGAACTGTGCAAAAAGTAGAAACATTATCACTATTTTATGAGGATGTTTTTATAGAACTGTGCATTTCTATACATATTTGGTGGTGCTATCATCATATGGTACGCCTATTTAAACAAAATGCTGCACCTCATCCTTGCCGGCGAAAGGATAGAAGGCTCCAATGGCACCTGAATCACGGGATGAGTTATGAGCAGCGCATGGGGAATCACGGGGGGATGAAACATGGGGTATAATAGTGGGACATATATACATATACATATATATATATATATATTTATCTATATCTATATCTATATATATATACACCCTCTGGTAAACTAACATAACTAGGGAAAGATCCACCATTTTTAATGGGTAAATCCACTACTTCTATGGCCATTTTCAATAGCTATGTTAAATTTGCCAGAGGGTATATAATGGTGTATATATATATACACTGGTTGGTGGTATACCAACCCCTCTGAAAAAAATGAGTTCGTCAATTGGGATTTATGAAATTCCCAACTGAATGGAAAGTCATAAAATTAATGTTCCAATCCACCAATCAGTAGATATATATATATATACGTATATATATATATATATATATATCAGTATACACATATTATGTGTATCACTATATAACATTATATAACCAACTTGATATTTTCATGTGAAAAAAAAATGAGGCAACTTAAATTCATGGGGATTCATCAGCAACCTAAGCGTTCAACGGTGATATCATGGGAATCAGGGGGGGGTTTAGTTTAGTGGACTGCCCCCCAACTTGATCATGGATGAATGTAACCACAATAACATACAACAATGATAATGACAACACTGGTATTAACAACCTTAACAACAATAATAAGTGTCACATAATATCTGGTTGGTGGTGACTTAACCATCTTGAAAAATGATGGAGTTCGTCAGTGGGAAGGATGACAACCCATTATATGAAATGGAAAATAAAACATGTTTGAAACCACCAACCAGTAACACAATTGGGATTAACAACTTTTGTACAAAACAATGGATGATATATTTTGACATGATATTAATGTGGGAGTGAAAATGCAATGAACAGATAAATTCATGGGATGTTGACCAACCACAATGATGGTATGTTTCATCATGGCCAATCTTAGATACCCTGCAAAAAGAAAAAACTCTTAGCTGCTTAGTAGATAATCCCATTGATACCAGAAGACTAAAGGATTAAACTACCCATCCAAGATTGACCTCATGGGGATATAATGATAATGGTATAGAAGAGTAGTGGGAAATGACATATCTATTGCCAGTCTATTGCCATGGGGTGTTTTTAATGGGTCACCAAAGGAGACATATACCCTCTGGTAAACTAACATAACTATGGAAAGATCCACCAGTTTTAATGGGAAAATCCACTACTTCTATGGCCATTTTCAATAGCTATGTAACAAATTACCAGAGGGTAAACTTACAGACAGTAATCTGCTGTTCTGGGACTCATTGTGGATCAAGGTGTCAAGGTTTGACACAACCCTCCGATTGTTCTGAAATGACAGGCATTCGGAATATCCCATGAAAAGTATCCTATTTGGAATATCGTACTACCTAGTAACCCTCCTTAAATACCACCAAAACATACAATGTGAGGCCCCCCAGTGATGTTTGTTGGTTTATAAGCCCCAGTAACTATAGTTATAACTACCATAAACCATAGTTATTGGAGTTATGAACCAACTTAGCTATCTTGGGGGCCTCACATTGTAGTAAAAGTACCAAAATATGATGATTTGGTGTCGCCACGATCTCGCAGTAAAGTCGCCTAAGAGAGTGGAGTAGCAAATCAACTCACTTCCTGAGCGCGGTTCACCCTTGGGGTTTTCGTTGGTGTCGCGGTTCACAGTGACTGGGGGCTACCCAGTGGCATGAAAAAACCGACTTGGAGGTTCCAAACTCTTATGTGCAATGGGGTCTTAGACAATCATCTGACTATGAACATATGGAAGTTTCCAAAGTCATGGGGGTACCCCCAGTCATCATCCATTTTATAGCTCGGATGTTCCATTAAACCATCCAGCTATTGGGGTAGCCACCTCTATGGAAACCTCCATATCTGAACATACTTCAACACCACTTCCAAGTCCGTTGGGCCAGAGGATACTGTCCAAAAATCGAGGGACCGATGCCCTACGGACCCTGCGGCTATGCCCTAAGTGGAAGTGGGTAATTCGTGGTAATTCAGCACTGGATGGTGATGGATGGTGGTTTTAACCCATCCAAACATTATCATACAGTCATCAAAACCATCCCAAGCATGGTTGAAAAGGTTGAAATCCCAAAGCAGATATAAGAACACCATAATGGATATGTTTCTTCCATAAATCTGACCCTCTACACCATGTATCACCATGTCATCAACACGCTCGATGGGACACCTCAAAAAGGTCCTACGTTCCGGGTCAACATGGGTCAACTATTCAAGACCTTGGAGGTCAGGGGAGCTCCTATATAGGTTGGTTTTTGAGGGCTGCTAGAATGGGTGTTGGACTCTCTATCTCATGATTTACATTCAGGTCTAATTATGTCTAATTCTTCTATTTATAAGGGTTATAGTTATTACTAATAGTTCAGGTCGCATTCTGTCTGCACAACGAAACTATAGTGTATAGATTCGTGGCTAATGTCCACCAGCACAGTACTCTTCGGAAGGGGCTGGGAAGGGGCCAGAAAAAACTGAAGAGTTTGATTCTTAAGCAGAACTTTTGCTGATGATATGCCCATTTTTCTTTCTGATACTGGTAAACAACCACATAACTATGGAAAACCAGCACTTTTTTATGGGTATTAATCAACTATTTCAATGGCCATGGCTTCAAGTTCAATGGGCCGGGTATCACAACTCGTTGTTTCCCAGGTCCCAAAAATTCACCATCCGTGGCTTCATCATCCGTGTATCCATGGGCCAAATGTATCCATCCATGTTCCATAGCAAATCTGAAAAGATTACCATTGAACAGGTAAATAAACATCAATAAACATCCATAAACATCAATAAACATCAACAAACATCCATAAACATCAATAATAACCATCTAAATTCACCTCTGAATGGGCCATTTCCGGTGCATCATAGGCCTGGTTTGTTGTCGAAATCTCCCGCCTCCCTGCGCTAGGGTGGTCTTTTCCAGCGCTGTGACGGTGTCACCTGGGTGCTGGATTTTTCCGCTGAAAAATGGATGACTTCGGGGGTACCCTCTGGTTATGTCAAAATAGCTATTGAAAATGGCCATTTATAGTGGATTTTCCCATTAAAAATGGTGGATCTTTCCATAGCTATGTTAGTTTACCAGAGGGTAACACCCATGACTTTGGAAGCAAATCTATATAATTTCTGATGAAAAATCGGAGAAAACACTGGGAGATGTTTGGCAAATTCTGAGAACATGTGGGAACCAGTGTTAAAGTATCGAACCAAGAATCATTTGGTTGGCTTCAACAATTTTGGTTTGTAGTGGAATCATCAAGGTCATATGGTTTGTTGCTTCATTCATAGTCAATGAGTACAATCTGTAGATTTTTGAAACTGCTTCTTATCGTTGGTTATTTCATGGTTGATTTCCCAGAGAAATGATGAAAAATCCCAATGACTTTCATCGTAGTTCAGCGACTTGGAAACCACGCACCAACCACCTCTATATAACCCATAGGATCCATGTATGGTTTATATGCTAACATGTGGGGTATATTGATGGTAAATGTTACCATATATAGCATACATGGATCCTATGGGTAACTATATATAATTAATAAAAGTTCCCACATGTTCCCTGTACCTCAGTCTATATATATATATACCCTCTGGTAAACAGCCACATAACTATATGGAAAGATCCACCATTTTCTGGCTGGGTAAATTTTAACTATTTCGACTGGGCCATGTTCAATAGCAAACTGTGAATGTTTACCAGAGGGTATATCCCATGAATATCCCATTGAATCACTTTTTTTAAGTCCCATGAAATCATTATAAATCCCATTGAATACTGGGGTAGGTTGAAACCACCAACCAGTTATGAAATTCATGTTTAATGGGTACATCCACTATTTTTATGGCCATTTTCAATCCCATGACGGATCCATGTATGCTATATATGGTAACATTTACCATATTTTACCATCAATATACCCCAGTCATGTTAGCATATATACCATACATGGATCCGTCATGGGAATAGCTTTTAATGGGTTGAAACCACCAACCAGTTGCGATCATGTTGCGATCCGAGCAGATCATCCCCAATGGCTGGGAAATTCTTCCAGATATGACGGCGAGTGGCGATCCCCACGAAATAGTCCTCTATTTTAAATAGTGAAACATAGGTATAGTATGGTATAGTATGGTATAGTATAGGATATTCTTATTAGATCTATATATAGATCTATTAAAGGATATGACACAACATTCCTATTCTATTCCTGTTAGATCTCCTTAAAAATTGCCGGAAAAAATCCTCCATCTTAGATCTCCAAAACATCAACGCCATGACGCCGCCCTATAGCTCACCAAATTTCCAAGGCATATCCGTTACATCGATGGGCTTGACATTATCATTAGATCATATCCCGTTACATCCCCATTTTTGTTTCATTAAAGTATGTCCAATTGAGTCCCTATGTTTGATGCTGAATCCCTCCTGCTTTGCTTATATCTTCATGTTTGCAAATCTAATGAATGTTTCTTGGTGAAATCGCATTTTTTAGTAATTAGGTCAACCATTATAGCCCATTCTATCCCCTTTGCTACTTAACATCCCATTCCGTTCCAATTGCAACATAAACAAACATATGTATATATATATATATATATATATATATATCATTATATATATATATATATCATTATGTATATATATATATATCATTATATAATTTGGTGTGTATATATATATATCCGCAGTGTGATTGGTTAAATCACATTTTTATTTGTTAAATCAGCACTTTTTGTTGGTTGGATCACCATGTGTATTCCTTCAATCACATGTTTGATTGGTCCATATAAATGTATGACAATGTACATAACCCATAGGATCCATGTATGCTATATATGGTAACATTTACCATCAATATACCCCCAATGTTAGCATATATACCATACATGGATCCTATGGGTACTATATACACATGAATCCCTGCTTCTTTATTGGTTAAATCACTTGTGATTTGGCTTCCGCATCCATTCCTCGGTCCAGCTGACCCACGTGGAACTGCACGATGCTGTCCAACTTCGGTGTGGCGCCCGTGAGGTAAGCGGTATCCGCCTTCGAAAAAGGCGGGAGACCAGGGCCGCTTGGGATCCCTGGAAGAATGTGGCTTCAACATGGGTACCATCTGGTTATGACTAACAGTTTGCCATGGAAAGATCCACCATGTGTTAAGAAAGGTGTTTACCATCTATTTCGATTAGGGCCATCAAAAAACCATGGCCATGTTAGTCATAACCAGAGGGTAAATGTTGGAACTGAATGGTTTATAATGGAACAGAATGGACAATCCTAGGTGGTAAATGCTGCATGTGGGGTTCAATATCCATGAGGGCTTCTAGGAGAGTGCTTAATAAAATATTGCTGAACATACTACAGAAAAAGGATGATATAAATTTATGATAATTTATGTAAGTGGGCAAATGGCACGGTAAATCTTGGTCAACATAGCACGGTAAATATGTGGGTGTTCGTGGATGGTTTTTTTTTATGGAAAAAACATATGGAAAATCCGAGGTTTCATGCTGATAACACAGCCAGAGATACACCATAAATCCAATCTTGGCCTAGCTGTAAACCGACACAATCACTAATTGACCCAAACATGATACAATCACGAATCAACTTCTCAATCATAATTCAATTACCCTCTGGTAAACAGCCACATAACTATTGGAAAATCACCATTTTTACTGGGAAATTCACTATGAATGGCCATTTTCAATAGCTATTTTGACATAACCAGATGGTATATTCAATTAGTAATCCTAATAGGGTCCATTGATTTTCAGGGAACATCTTCAGCGGAACACCAGTTGATGGGTGAATTATCCCATGATAAGTTGTTTGGGTGTTAACCATCCGTTTGGTGCAGGATTTCGCAACCATCAACAGTACCATTTCATCATATTTCATCCAATTGCTACATCTTATATGTTTAAATATGTTTTTTTTGGGTCACGGGCCCCACAAATCGCCTGGGCGATGAAACAAGCCAACGTTTGACTGGTGTATTTCCTAAAAACATCCCATCTATTAATGGGAGAAATAGCCTGGGTTGTTGATGGTACCATTGAAAGATCCACCATGTTCAAGAACGGTAAACCATCTATTTCTATGGGCCATCTATACCATGGCTATGTTAAATAACCAGAGGGTAAATGTTGGAAATGAATGGTTTATAATGGAACATAATGGACAATCCTAGGTGGTAAATGTTGAAACAGGTGGGTAAATATACATTTCTTCTGTCTCTTATTGTCAGTACCCCGTAAAAAACAACTCATCATAACTCATCTCACGAACGTCAAAAAAAAGGTCTCGACCTTCAAGCGCAAGCCAGTGTGGTCTCCACCTGCGAGGGATGATGGATCCTTGTGATATTGCAATATCTATCTTCCTAGGAATATGGATTGCGAAACTAAAAAAAGAGGATCCATAAATTGGTTGGCGAAACAATATCACAGATTTCTGGCTGCGATTTGCATAGGTGTTCCTCTTAGAGTTTCCATCTCCCAACAACAAACATAGCTTACTGTAGAAGTCCCAACTTCCGGCAGGGTCTGTGCTCCTTTAAGGGTACCCGGCCTGGTTATGTCAACAGTTTGCTATTGAAAATTGCCATTGAAATAGTGGATTTTCCCATGAAACATGGTGATTTTCCATAGCTATGTTAAATTACCAGAGGGTACATTGGTTGTACATCCCCGTGTTTGTTGTTTATATAATAACATATCCCCTATATCCCATAAATTGACATCGTTTTTTGTCGTATTCTTGGCTAATATCCCATGAATTCCCCTTCCCCATGATTGATTCACAAACATCCCCACTTGTGGTGATAAATACTATCTCGACTATCTCCATAATATACCCAACAACAGAACATAGTGACATAGTGGATAACCACCACAACAACGAGGAGATATGAGATATAAAATCTTGGATTTCACCTCATTTTTTGTGGATAATCAAGAATTACAAGGTCGTGCCCCCCACCGGTGATGTGTGTTGGTTTATAACATTTATAACCCTCCCATTAAGTAGTTCGATATATCTAGCATAAACCCTGGTTAACCAAGTTATAAACTAACTTAGCTGCTTAAAAACCTCAACTATAGAGAATAAACCATATTTATAATGATATATCTACCATAAACCATAGTTATCCTATGGAGATGTTCTTTCTACTGCGTAAACAAAAAACATATGGCCATCACAAGGACGACAAAAGCGGGCGCGCCTTCATCGTCTCTGGCCTGGAGAAAGGTGGGGAATGGGGAACCAATCACAACGAAAAAAAAAGTCATTTAAGCACTCACAATGGGGCTATGTATATCTATACATACAGACATGTATAGCATTCTATAGCCGTAATGGTACAACATCATAGGTAAACTAATTTTTAACATCTTAAAACTAATCATTTGGATATTTCAGATCCATATGGATGTTTTTCAAGAGGTACCCACACAACAAAACTAGTCGTCATAGATGACCATGACTTGGTATGGAAACCCATGGTGACGTGGGAATCCTGCCTGGGATGTCATGGGTTGATCTACTCAAAATGCTGCGACTTCACCCAGCAACAGTAGGACTGTTCACCAGCACAAATAAGGGTTTTTGAGAAAGAAAAGGAAGGATGAAGAATCAAATAAATATCCAGTTGAGTTAGCAAACTTTCGAGTTACGGACAAATGGTCAACGAATGAGTTTTCACAGAAAATGATATCAGCCACATCATGCATCATGTAGTTGGTAAGTGGAAACACTATATAACAGTAAAATCCCGGGAGTGTATGATAGCCTCCAGGTATCACCAGGGGTCTGTGTTTCTGCAAGCGCTTTATGCACTTTTTGGAAGGCGAGGTGGGAAAATGATGCACCATTTATCCAGATTATAATAGATTATATCTCCATGACACCATTGTTGTTTGTCAATTCACCACTTTTGTTGCTTAAACCATGGGATACCTTCGTAATTGGCTAGATCCAACATAAAATTTCTAACCAACCATGTTGGATACCTTCTAACCATGGCTCGAGTTTTTTCTTTCACAGCGCCTCTTCGGGTATTCTGCACACGAAGAAGTTGTCGAACTTATCGGCACCTGCAGGGCGGACGGCGAGGCGCCGGCGTTTCAAATTCTGCGGAAGAAACATGTCATTGGTTTACAGGAAAGCCCCATATTTAATGGGGAAAGCCATGGTTTCCTGTAGATTTTCCTCTGAAAAATATGAGTTCGTCAGTTGGGATGATGATTCCCAATATATGGATGACTGGTTGGTGGTGAAAAAACAATCTTGAAAAACAAATGTTCCAAACCACCAACCAGGTTAAAACAGTCGTTTTTTGCAGTTTTAAATCTCACTTTCCTTGTTCACAGGTACATAGACGGGCTGGTTCGTTGAGTTGCCCTGAGTTCAACTTATCGTAGATGTGGAAAATCCAAAGGAAACCCAAGGAAATGAATGCTGCATGTGTCCAGAATGTTATCTCTTTTTCGCATATTTTTTTGGGGAGTTCTTTACATGGGGAATCCCCCAAAAACGTAGGTTTCAATACTAAAATTAGGTCAAATGACTTGGAAAATTAGGGGTACCCAATGGCAGGTGATATCCCAAGACCAGCAGCAAATGACTGACCAATGGCCGATTGCCTTTTTTGTATCAGACATTAGCTGTATCCACCATTGGTGACTCATGAGTGCTTAATGAATTAATGAATTAACTACATTGTATATTATATATATGTATATTCCCTGCAGTTGTATCCCTCCCAAACTGACATAGTACAACTATGTGTTTCTTGAATATGATCAGCAGCATCCGTTTTTTGTTCATGAAATTGAAAACATGCATGACCATTTGGGTAAACACGGTTTTGAAGGGTACATCCGCAATGGGTATATCATATATATATATATATCTTATATTTCCACATTCTCCCACTTTAGCAAAACCCCGAATTGAATCGCAATTGGTGCCGTTCCCAAACTGGATTGTAGCAAACCCATGTTTCACTATCAACCCCATGTTTCTTGGTTTGAAACATCGAATTGTGGAGTCAGTGTGAGAAGCGGTCCCAACCACCATATTTTTTGACTGAAATACCCATCTTACCCCCAACAATTTCAATCACGTCCAGAAAACCCGTGCCCTTAATAGAGCGTGATCAAATATTCTCTTCAGTTTTCAGAAATACCCTCTGGTAATCAAACATAGCAAGGGCAAATCCATGGACAACCCCTATAAATAAAGCTTTATAGCTGCGAAAATCAAACCTATCTTTTCAAACTCATCCTAAGTTTATAAGTTCCGTATTGTTCAAAATAACAAACAAGTTGCAAAAAAAGAATGGTTTAAGACATGATTCCAATGATGTTACACCCCCTTTTCGAATGGCTTCACAATCCGCCCCACACCTGCCATGGTCATGCTGTCCAGCACTGTGGCACATGTCCTGATCCCATCCCAATCGGCTCCAACAGCGTCGGAGGGGAACAAACTTTCACGACGAATCCATGGATTTTCTTTAATGAATATACAATGATTATATACAAAGAAGGATAAATAAGGTACACAATCTACTATGAATAATATAACTTGAATATCCGTTCTCGCGCGATTTTGTAGTATGTTTTGATGTAAAAACTGAAAAAAACTGATCCGCATCACGTGGTATAATTCTATAAGTGCTTGGTTTTATCATGTCTTATCGACCAAATGTGTCCAGCATCGGGATTGAACCTGAAATTATTTATCACCAGGCTGGTGGAAGATCTGCGAACATCCTCCAAAAGGGCCCAGGCTTCACCGAAAAAATCTGCGAATTTTCAATGGATGTCGTTCCTTCAACCGATCATATACCCATAGGATCCATGTATGCCATATATGGTAACATTTACCATTAATATCATTAATATACCCCAAATGTTAGCATATATACCAGCACCATGGATCCTATCGGATGTGACATTTCTATGACATTTCCCTGAAGCGACGAAAACATCATGTTACCATAGATCCAATAGATCCCGGAAGGATTTCGAAACCGGGGCCATGATCTGCCCAGCGAATCCTGAAATTTCCAGCGATTGATACCCCCAAGATAGGACCAAAATTGAATCGATCCTTAATAAGCCAACTGGTTGGTGGTTGACCTACCCCTCTGAAAAATGATGGAGTGAAAGTCACTTGGGATGATGAAATATGATGAAATTCCCAACTGAATGGAAAGTCATAAAATTCCATGGTTCCAAAGCACCAACCAACCAATAGTACTAAATCAGGCTTAAACAGGGCTGGGTATTTGATCTTAGAAAGGGAAGAAATGTGGGTAATTCCCAATGCCATTTGCACACACCATCCCCCAGTCATCACCATGTTTATAGGTGGTATGTAAAAACCATTCGCAGTCATGGGTGGTAAAAAATGGCATTATTTTACCCATCTGCACCACCTTCTGATCCCATGTGACATGTGGCTTCTTCCAATAAATCATCGCATTGTGGTGTTAATCATGGTTCCCAAGAAGGGCTTTGCCTGATGAATGAAAACGGGGACCATCAAAATCATCAAATGGCCATGAAAAAATGGGGACAATGATGATAAACCACTGGATTTAGGGTACCCAGTCATCCATGTCTCGGATTTTCCATGAAATAAACCATCCATTGGGTACCTCCATGACCATGGAAACCCCCAACCAATGATACAATGTGAGGCCCCCCGTTGTGATGTGAATGTTGATTTAGATTCGCCCCAGGAACTAGTTCGTTATAAATACCATAAACCATAGTGACATTGGAGTTATTGGCACCAACTGAACGCTATCCAACGGGGGCCTCACATTGTAGCATTCGATCATTTCGATCAGCACCTTTGGATGATCCAACCGTCCGGGCTCGCGCACATCCATCTGGGTGCTTGATCGTCAGAGAGCACGAACAACTGATTGTCCGAGCGGCGGTACCTTTCACGGGCTCTTGTTTTTGGATCGCTGGCGTTCAAGAGCTAGGCGATGCGAGGCGCTGATAAAATGCCTGATTAGTTCTGGTTTCACAAAATGGTGAGAACATGAAAACTCAAATTTAAATCAAACTGCTACCCTTCACGTTATGTCACAGTCATCAATGGTTCTGACTTGGAGTCGACATTTTGCAAGCTCCTAGAAAGAAATAAGCTAACAGCTTCCTAAGTCCAAAACATTCCAAAACAATATGGTAAAAAACTGTAAAACCCAAGAATTCTTTCCGTGTCACCAAACCCAAACTATACCCATGGCAGTAAAACTAGATCACCAACGTTTCCAACTTTAAAAAAACCTCCCAAGAACAGTTCGGTGAATTTGACTCCATCACCTTGCAGCCTCCTGGACTCACCTTTGTGTAGCTGTCCCATATGCTCCGTGGAATAATATTCAAGCCATGATCCAAATGTCAAACATACTATAGATCTGGGTAAATTATACTAATTCACCAACCTGAATTAAGGCCATTTGGGGATGATTTCCCTTACTAACCATGATTCCAGTGAGGTCACAGTGAGGTCGTTATAATTTACCCAGATAGATAGAAAGATACTATAGATGGAGCATAATGAGAGCATAATGAGTATAGTATATTAATGTATATTATTAATGTATATTATGGCATAGTCAATCAGGTGAAAATCTAATGGCAAAGCTTGAACCACGAGGGGGCACTTGAAGATGTGGAAGGACTCTCGTAGGTCACCGGCAAAGATCTTGTCGCCCTTCACGTGCCTTGTGGCAGGACAGTAGGTTACACGCCGGTTGTAGGAGCCCCACAGATTTTGAAGTCCTCACAAGCAGGTAACCACCAGCATGTTTGGGATATGTTTAGATAATATTTACCAACCAAAAAATAAGCATGTTGATGATATTTACCATGCATTTCAAGGTCTGAAACGTGTCTGATTACTGTGTCTATTTTGGGGTCTCCCCATTTATGGCGCACTCGCATTTCTAGTATCCAAGTACCCATCCACGGTTGACCATCCTATGACTTATCTGCCTTGTTCAACCCCAAAGCTAGGAGTGAAATCAAAATATACCATTATATACCTATAGTTTAACATAGTTAAACTATATGAGCTATAAAGTTTAAGTATTCCCCAAAGATACATCCATTTCCCCTAAAAAAGGGTCCAGTTCTGATCCATGACCAATGCTTCTTTGTGTCACTGCCGTGGCTACCGGGTCGCTACATGGCCCTACATGGCCCTGGTCTTCAGAGACGATTTAAATCGAGATCTTCGTAGAAAAGTGTACGATGGCATGTGTGGTTATTGTGTGGTTCTTGTTTGGTACAATTTCAATGGGATTTTTATAGTGATTCAATGGGATATTAATGGGATATACCATATAATTCATAATTCTATATATATATATATTGTATTTCTCAACATCTTGGTATATCTTTTATATATGTTCCATGGGATATTAATGAGATATACCAGTCTATTTCTCTCAACATCGGTGAGTCGCTGTTTCCTCTGCTGAGCGCTGTTTGGTTCGTTTTCCTCTGAGCTGCCGACATCCACATGAGTCCCTCAGGGATGTTCTTGTATTCGCACTTTCGGAGCCTCAGATGGTGCTACATTTACTGAGCGCTTGGCTTGGTGCTAGATTTACGTTATAGAAAATGTAGCCGGCCCCTACAATGTGATGTGAATGTTGATTTAGATTCGCCCCAGGAACTAGTTCGTTATAAATACCATAAACCATAGTTATTGGAGTTATGTTCACCAACTGAACGCTATCGAACGGGGGCCTCACATTGTAGAAAATGTAGCCAGTAAACCGACATAGCTATAGAAAATTGCCAATGTATAGATTATTTACCTACTAGAAAGAATGATTTTCCATACCTATGTTAGTTCAGACGGTATATTGGGGTAAATGTTGCCGCAGATCTTACCCGATTCATGGAGCAAATGGGATTCTCGCCCTTTTCGAAACTGGAGCCCAGTGATTTTAGGATTTTGGCCTGCTGGCTGTACCTCTCCCTCACCACAAATCTAGTATACAGAGACATAGGATACAATATTTCTCCAGTTGCAGTATATAAATCAGAAGGGCAAAAAAAACTGTTTCACCTACCATTCCCCAACCATCATTTCCTCACTTGTAGCTAAAAAAAATACTCCATTATAGTATACCCTCCGGTAATTCAACATACCTATTGAAAATGGCCATAGAAATAGTTGATTTACCCACTACAAATGGATACAAATGGTCATTTTATACAGCTGGCGATGTTAGTTTACCAGAGGCTAATCTATCATTGTCATCTGTCCCGTGGCCAAGAAACAACTTTCGCTTTCCCAGCTCGTAGATGCGCAAGTTCTTCCCCACGCTCGCCAGCAAACGACCTATCAACCCAAGGTCAACTCCCAGTTCTATAGCTTGCTGCGCTTGTCATTCGGGTTCTATTCTGATTGGTGGTATACCTACCCCTCTGAAAAAAAAAATAAAAAAAGATGAGTTCGTCACTTGGGGCCTGATTCTGCCCAATATATGAAAAAATAAAATTCATGTTCCAAACCACAAACCGGTATTTTTAGGGTACCAAAAAACAATAAGTTCCAAAAACAAAGAATGACCAGATATATCCCAAAAATCATGGGTCCCAGCGTCTGACTTTTTAAATTGCCCCCGAATCGCTCTTCTCAAAAATCCCGAACTCATCAGGACCGCGGTGTGAATTCGAACACGCGATTGCCAGGTATCAAAAGTGAAAGGACTTCGTCTTGGCCCAAGTTCCCCTCTGTTCAAAATTTGAACCAATCACCAAGTCACTGGTGAACATCAATTTTGAATAATTTTGATCATCTTAAATGCAGCCCACTGATATATGTGAACTCACCAGACATAGACTTTGTCTCTGATTCATCCATCAGGCGCAAAAAAACAGTCGAGGAGTCGGATCGAACCTTCGAAGGGGAAGAGGCACAAAGGCACATCCTGTGCAGTGTCGAACACTTTTCGGGACGGTCAACGACAATGGGTTGTTTGGGCGGGAAGGTTCCACTAAGAAGTTTTATCCGTGATATCCTACAGCAACCAGTTAGGATAGGTATATACAGTTAAGGCCATTTATTAGTTATAACTGGTTATAAATGGGATTATACATTCTATAAATGGGGTTATAAGTACTTGTAACTGGTAAAAGGCCATAACTGTAGGAAAAATGCCTCACATTATTGTTGAGTCTGTGCATGGTTCTGTTGGCTTTCCTGCCTGTGGCTGAGTGGCATCATATCCCCAAGCTTTTGGATCGGCCAGTACCACCTGGTCTTCCACCAATCGTGTCACCAATCAGTGAAGCAGAAGAACGAACTGGGATCTTCACCTACCTTCCAGTTGTTGCTGCCATGGCTTGCTGCCCCCTTAAGAAATCCATTGAGAAGGATGATTTTCCTATGGCAAATGATGGCTCTTCACTGTCATGGTATTAAAAAAAAAGTATCCAACTTGGCTCAAAATAGTTATAGTTGATTTACCCATTAAACATGGTGGATCTTTCCATAGATATGTTATGTTAGTTTATCCAATCTGTCCAGCAAAATGGACGGTTTCAGATCGACACCCAGCCATGTGTGACATCGTCAGGTTACGATGGAACATGGGATTCCAGAAAACTGTAGCGCCATTTTTGAATTAGCCCCTAATTCATCTAAAATCAGATTGCCACATAAAATCTGATTTTAAATCAGCCAATATATCCCTATTATAGCATAAAATCCATATAAATCAGCCAATATATCCCCCATTATATAGCATATTATCATTAATCGCTCATGTATCACTATTATATAGCCGATATCTATAAATGTAATCAATCTATCAGGGGATGACCATCACAAAGTACCCAGCAGTCAAGTTCCGGACATCCAAAGGCGTCGAGTGGATCAGCTGCAAATGATAGCGCCTCGGTAGCCGGTGACAAATGTTGGGACAATTATATCCCTATTTTACCAGGGAATCATGTATAAATGGGTTAATTACTTCCCATTTGTTGATTTTTTGGGAGGTAAAGACTTGGAGAATGTTTGGAAAAGCGCCAAAATCAACTGGTGAATGATCATTGCTCCTAGTAATGGCCATTTCGATGGTATACCTCATTTTCAGACACAACGAGTTGCAGGAAATCGGTCTCTCTCCTGGACCAACTCCTGAAAATTTCAAAGTCAAACATCATTGGTTGTACCCAACACCCCAGGTAAAAGGGTTGTAAATTGCATAAATATAAAAGGTTATAAAGGTAAATTCACAGATTCCCCTCCTTGTGGCTATCATATGCTATCATGTAGATGGTTGGAGCACCCCTGTGAGGATAGTTGTGGGCCAATCTATACAGCGTCGGATTCCACCTTCGATCATCAATTACCTTCGATCAGCATGGGGCAATCTTGGATACCCTGCAAGAAAGATGTGGTTGCTTTTGAAAAAAAAAAGTTCATCTCTCATAACTCATACACATATAATCATATATGAAATTAATTGAAATTATATATACCTGGGAACTATATATATTCACTGGTCTATATAAGGCATATTTTTCAGGGAATATCCCCACAAAATATGGTCTTATATGGTACGTTTACGTACCTCCATTTTAGGATCCTGAAGATCTCCCATTGATTTATCATTATATGGGAACCATTATAACCCACATTAACTAGTTCGTTATATCTACCATAAACCATAGTTATTGGAGTTATTTGCACCTGGGAACCCGAATGGACATGTTTTTTTGCTTCCCATCCTCCGTACTCAGTCACCTGGCCACAAATCCTCTGAGATTTGCCAGAAAATTTGGGTGTAGCCTCTGGTGAACATACAAAAAGCAATGGAAAATGGCCATAGAAATAGTGAGTTTTCCCATTAATAGCATGGTGGATCTTTCCATTGCTATGTTAGTTCACCAGAGGGTAGCCATAAAATAGGAGTATGTATCTTCAACATCATGAAACAAATCAGGAACCATATTTCAACATACTGACCCAACAAACTGCCTAGGTGGGAACCTATTGACCTGTCAGAATCAGTCCGACGAATCCAAGATTGCAGCCGGACATGGCAGTATTTGGAGAAAAAAAACGTAACGGACCAAAAAAAATGTCCAAACCCATATGGACAGAAACAGTTGTCTTTATATGGTTTTCCAGGTATATATATAATTATATATATAATTATATATATATATAATTATATAATTATATATATAATTATATAATTATATATATAATTATATAATTATATATATATAGATATATTCCCATTTCTAGACAAAAATGAAAAAGTATTAAACTACCCTTCACCACATCATATCCATCCTCTAATATGAAATCCATATGAAATCCCAAGAAATCTTGTTGAACCCTTCGACCGCCGAGTGGCTCATCGTACATGTAGGTCTTGATGGTTGCCTTTGGCGCATGTCTGGGATACAGCCTGGCGGCACGAAAAAGACAGCCAGACCCGGTGGTGGAAACGGCACCAAAAAAGGATGATATACCCTCTGGTAATTTAACATAGCTATGGAAAATCACCATTTTATATGGGAAAATCCACTTTTATAATGATTTAATGGGACTTTATAGTGATTCAATGGGATATTAATGGGATATACCCTCTGGTAAACTAACATAGCTATTGAAAATGGCCATTTATAGTGGATTTTCCCATAAAAAAAAAGTGGTTTTCCATAGTTATGTTAATTTACCGGAGGGTATCTCAACTCTCCATATCATGGTTTCGTAAAATGGGGGATCCCCAACCAAAACCAGGAGTTTCGATGCTAAGTCATGGTCGTTTCTGATTTGGGGAAGCTCCAACATAGGAAACCTCCATATGTAGTTGCATGATTTCTCCCAACCCGAAACAACTGCCATGATGATAATACCTTCCTACAAAGTGTACCAAATTGGTTCAATGATTACTGTAGCCTACACCTGCAAAAACAGCACCTTTACCAGTCCTTTTGAGCACTCCGCCCGTTGAAACACGCTGGTCCCCCACGTCATGTTGTACACGGTGCCCACCACGAGACAAGGCCTCGATGTCAGGCGCTGTGTTTCCAATGTCGGGGCCTAGTAAGAGGTTTGATTCTTTCTGTTGGAGACCAGAATACCAACAAATGCCACCCCTAAGCCGCCTAAGCCCAAGTTTCAACTTTGACGACTTTGATTTGCTGAAGATCAATTTGGGTGGCACCCTCTAAGATTTTCTTTTGTTGAGTAATCTCCACAGTTTGATTCAGTACCAATCCTCTCTTTGTTGGTCTAATTGGATCTGTGTGATTCCCTCTTAATTCTTGTTGATTCGATTCCACCTCCAATGGGCTTTAGGTGTCCCGAAACCTCACCATGAAAATTCACAAGCCGAAAAGAAAAGTGGGGATCTGTGGATCATTTACCCTTGGGTAATTTAACATAGCTATGGAATATAGTGGGAATATCATGGCAATATCATGGCAATTACCATCTGGTTATGACATTTATGACTAACAGTTTGCCATAGAAAATCACCATTTTAAATATAGGTAAACCATCTATAAACGGGCCATTTTCCATAGCTATGTTAGTTTACCAGAGGGTATCTTATCATCATCTATAGCGTGAGATCGCCAGAATTCGTCTAATCTATCCACAATCCTGATTTCTTCGGTCATCAACTTGCTATCCGATCTGGGTAAAGTACAATTCACTCATTTGCAATAATGTGGGTAAAACAATAACAATAAACCACCCATGTTGGATGGTTTATACCATATATACAACCTATTTATGGTGCATTGGGGCATGGTTTATTATGGTTTATGGCAGTGTTTTAGCCACATTGAGGTCATTTGGGGATGATTCTCCTTAATAATTTACCATCATTCCAGTTCCCTGAACATTGCCAATCTTAGATACCTGGCCAAAAAAAACAATTTTTAGCTATTTTTAGTGGATATTCCCATTGATAGCACAAGATTAAAGGATTGGTTTCTACCCATCCAAGGTTGACCTAGTGCCCACCAGCTCCAACTTTCTGCGAGAAACTGGTTGGCCAACTGCGAGAAATAGCACACCGTCAAACAGAGCGCCGCCTGGAACGCTTTTTTGATGGCGCTGGATCGCTGGTTAGCACCATTTTTGGGTTAGCAAGTCTGGAAGCACAGATATGGATAAAAATATGGATAAAAATGGATTTATATGGATTTATATGGATAAAAATATGGATTTATATGTCTGGAAAATCCCCAGTTTTTTTTTTAAATAGATCATTTCAGATCCCGAAATCCAAGTCCAAGTGTCCCAAAACAGACAGCCACATGTTTGTTGATTAAATCATTCATGAATATCCTCCAATCAACAAAATAAACAAACCTGGCTTGCTGGAAAATCCATGGAAAATCCACCATAAATAGATGATTTTGAAAAATGATGAGTTTCCCAGCAAGCCAGGTGATTTATTGATAATCCACCATAAATCAGATGAGTTTCCCAGCTTCTGAAAAAAAAAAACACCATGGATTTTGGGCATTTTCCATCCATCACCGGACATTGGGATGATAGGATGGGATCCAGCATGTTTTAAACAGAAATCTCAGCACAGTTTTTTGTATGGTTAGTGATGTATACCCCCTGGTAAATTAACATAGACCCTGAAAATCACCAATTTTTAATGGAAACTACTCTTCCAACCCCTATCAGGGTCTATGTTAATATACCAGAGGGTATCTGTATATCACTGTTTTATACTAACTGTCACTAGGGATGATATCTCAGAGTTTTGTTTTCATCTGGGTTCTAGAAATCGGAATCGTTTGTTGGCATCCTTTGTTGGCATCCTTTTCTCCCGTTTAGGAAGTGTGTCAACGTCCGCGCCAGCGGTGCCTCATCGATATCCAAATCCAATTTGAAGACAGGTGTCAGGTTGGATGGATTCACCTTGGCTGAACTGGCGGACATGAGGATATGATGAGACATGGGGAGGTATGGGATATAAAGATCATGGGGATTTATTGATAACCACAATTTTAAGGGAAAAACATGGAACAACTTATGGTATGTAATTTGTATATCCAACCTGATAAGATTCTTGAGTGTCTGTCTGAAAATCGGGATTAACCCGCAAAGTGTGGCATTCTAGTGGCAAAACGATTTGGGGGGACCCTATTTTCAGACAGAGCCAATTCCGTTTTAGTCGAAAATGGTGCTCCGCTGGTCTAGAAACTCATATATGTGAATCCCCTATTACTGGGCGATCTTATCACAGGTACATATCGCATTACATATAGAGCCTTCATATCACCACTATGATTAGTAAACAACACCTTTTTTTGTTAAATATCCGAATTTCTGGATAGTCCCATCATCTGTCCATTGTTACACATAATTTGGAGCCAATCCCACATAGTCACACTCCCAGAAATTTCTACAACCATTGCTGACTTGAAACCACGACCATTTCACCTTCAGGTATTGCACTGCACACACTTTAAAGCGGGCTAATACACCTTTAGGGTTCTCATCTTGTTGCACTTACTTTAAGACGGGCTGCTGCACCTGCAGGGTTTTCATGTTGTTGCATTTACTTTGAGACAACCTACTACACCTCTAGGGTTTTCATTTTGTTGCATTTACTTTAAGACAATCTTCTACACTTTTAGGGTGTTCATTTTGTTGCATTTACTTTAAGACAACCTACTACACCTTTAAGGTTGTTCATTTTGTTTCATTTACTTGAAGACAACCTACTACACCTTTAGGGTTGTTCATCTTGCTGTTCTCATTGTTTTGATGACGATGATGAGGATGAGGATGAGGATGAGGATGAGGATGAGGATGAGGATGATGATGATGATGATGGTGATGAGCAGGAGGAGGTGGATGTCGATGATGTCGATGATGTCGATGATGTCGATGATGTTGTGTTGAGTATGTTCGTGATGTTGATGATGTTAAAATTAAATATGAACATTACGAACTTGATGTTCCTATTAAAGTGGTGATGTTCAATGGCTTTTTCTATGGTTACCAGAGGGCAACATCATCAACATTACGAACTTGCTGAACATGATAAACACGACACGTTTTTCACACTGGATTCGGGATCCAAATCAGTCGGTTTTTTAAGTGATCCCGCGACCAGTCAAATCCCAGATCAATACACAGAAGTTGAAGTTTTACCCTCCAATAGATTCACATAGACCCTGGCAGATATCCACTAAAAAATTGGTTATTTTCAGGTTCTAGGTTAACTGACCAGATGGTAATCATTTTCAATAACAAATCCCCATACATGATCTATACATCTGAGGATCCCCATACCATACGTGTAAGAATCATGTATTGTGAAAACCTAGTAATAAACCATCCCCGAAATCACGTGGTGTTTATGGGTGGAATGAAAAAACCGCCCCCCCGTGGTATGTTTATGGCACTGGGTTTCCCTAATTATATAGATACCCATATGGAAGTTTCCTAACTGGTGGTACCCCCTTGCATCATCCAGTCGTCAGAAACGACGAAAAGGACTTCGTACTGAAACCCATGGTGACTTGAGGATCCCCCATGACTTAGAAAAAATAACTGGTTGGTGGTTTCAACCCCTCTGAAAAATATTAATCAGTTGGGATCATGATTCCCAATATATGGAAAAATAAAAAAATGTTCCAAACCACCAACCAGATAAATAATAAACATATATAATTGCCATGATATTGCCATGATATTGCCATGATAGGGCGCAAACCTTCCCCCCTTTTTTGTTCTTAAAATCTCTTGGTTTCATGTAGCATTTCATACATGTTCATACCATTTCTGACTTGGCCAGGATGAAAAGGACTTTTGAAGACCTAAGTAATTCCCATATAGCTTGTTCTATATATATATACATATATCCATGACATGGAAGCATCAGTAACCATTATAATCCACGAGAATCCATGATATTCCCTGTATACTTATATTATCTTATATTATCTCATATTATCTTATATTATCTTATATTATCTTATATTATCTTATATTATCTTATATGATCTCATATTATCTTATATTCTTCCCATATCTTCCCATGATATTTGTCAAAAAATCCCCATCTGATTCTTCCATCACCCGAACCTCGCCCATCTGAGTCTCCCGGGCAATGCGCACGCAGGAGCCCCACTTCCCTTCGCCGGCCTTGAAGGTACCGACCTGCGGAGTCAAACTGGCCACCTGGTCCTCAGAAATGGATAAAAAATCCCTACCCCCTAGGAAAAACCATGCTGTGAACAGGGGGTTGAGGGGGTGGGGATGATAAAGATGGGATGTTTGACCACAGAAAAAGAAGATCTTATGACCAAAAACTCAAAAACCATGTGATTTCACTGGAAACAACTAGCAAAATGGTGGTGTTAACATGGGTTAAAATGTTTTAACTAGCAGAAAAAGTGGTTTGTGATTTGACTGGAAAAGAACAAGGCGGTTTTAACATGTTCGCTGCAACCCTGACGTTTCTCCGCGCCGGAATTGCGGAAAGGTTTGAGTATTTTGGACATGCTATGTCGGTGGACTTTCGAATTCTAGATGTATATTTGATAAGTTGATAGGGGGTGATGGTGATGGTGATGGTGATGGTGGTGGTGATGGTGATGATGATGATGATGATGATTATGATGATGATGATGATGATGATGATGATGATGATGATGACGTTGTTTGTGAGTGTGGAGCAACGTCCGGGTTGGACGGTACACATGTCTGACCACACAAAAAGAATATCTTCTGGCAAAAACATGTGATTTAACCGGAAAAGAACCTGGCGGTTTAAACTTTTGTTAAGTAGCAAACTAGCAAAATTGCAATTTCCGTTGCCAGAATGGTGGTTTGAAAGCACCAACCAGGTGATTTGAAACCGAAGCCATGTGCATCGCTTCAAAACCCCCTTGGTCGGCATGGATTCCATGGGTTGCATGGAGATTCGTGAATACATGGAGCAATTTCATATTGCCATTTTTCTAATAGATATTCCATGATATTCCCATGTCTTGTGTTAATATGCCACGTAAATAATGCTGTGTATATGTATATTTTATACATATATATATATATACATATATATATATATATATATATTCCATGTTTTGGTATATGTTAAAATAACCAGGTTGTACAACCACATGACAGCGCCGCCTGTGCTTCCGGCAGGTCTTCTTCATCCTCTTCATCCTGGTTTTTCATCCAAAATGGTATATATAAAATCAAGAGATTTCATGGGAAATACCCATGGGAATAGATGCTTCATGTTATGGCATATTTACCCGCAAAACTGTGTCATTTTGGGGGGTAAATGTTGGGATTCATAATCCAGCACCATGGAGCCTGGGGTACTGCAAATATATATATATATATATGCATTATATATGCTGGAATATCTAGCCAACATTAGCCAACAATACAGGATTCTGAGATAAGTTTGTCCGTTTTTTGTTGGATCACTGGGATTTAAGCAACGACAGCAGAACATGGGAAGGAGCTGGGCAAATCGATTGGATGAAAATATCATGTTCATCCCTGTGGCTATCATATGCCTATAATAGGTTGGAGCATCATGGGCTTTGGCCAGCAAATTTGGCAAAGGGGAGGTTTACCAGCTATGATTATTATGATATAATGCGATATATATATATATATATATATATACATATATGTATTATAGCATGAAATATCCCGATTATAGCATGAAATATCCCGCAACATAATGGCTTAATTCTAATTACAGTAACATATGATGCTGCATTTGTGATATGTGGGTTCGTCCAGAAGTGGGGGATCAAAGTGGGCCACCACCTTCTATATGCAGAATTGATCCTCCGGATATCCAACATTGAAGTTGAAAGATCACCATCTGGAGTTCGAACAGAATCTCTACATAGTAAATCAATCTAAATCAGAACTATTCACTGATTTTCAACTGACAAAATCAGGGTTTTCCCAGCTTTACGGAGCGCTGAATCCGACATGTCCCACCCGTGTCCGCTCCTTCACGTCATCCAACTCATCTTCCACGGTCTTGGTCAAGCCTGGGTATGGTTTCTTCCCCAGCCCGGCCCAAAATTTCATCCTCTAAAACCTCACGTTTCCCCTTGACTCAAAAAAAATTGGGTGTATCCCTCCAGTTCATATCATCAAAGTTGGTTGTTTCAAATCCCAACTTGACATCCGACTGTTACCCTCTGGTAATTTAACATAGCTATTGAAAATCACCAGTTTTAATGGGAAAATCCACTATAAATGGCCATTTTCAATAAGGTTGAAAACTCCCCATCTCTCCCCGTTTTGGTGAAAAAAACCGGGGAAGCCATTGGACCATCGAAGCCATCGAAGCCATCTCGGGGCTCGACGAATCTTCTTCAAGGCCGCTCGAATCTCACGCTTCGTTTCCTGGCTCGTCAGGGTTAAACCTCCATAGAATTTGGCGTGCGCACCTTGACTCTGTTTCAGTTGTAATTACCCTCTGGTAATTTGTTACATAGCTATTGAAAATGACCATTTATAGTGGATTTACCCATTAAAAATGGTGGATCTTTCAATAGTTATGTTAGTTTACCGGTAAACTAACATAGCTATTGAAAATGACCATTTATAGTGGATTTACCCATTAAAAATGGTGGATCTTTCAATAGTTATGTTAGTTTACCGGTAAACTAACATAGCTATTGAAAATTACAATTTATAGTGGATTTACCCATTAAAAATGGTGATTCTCAATAGTTATGTAAACGTTTACCAGAGGGTATCATGTTTGAGTCAGTTCAGTCGGCACCGAACAGGCCGAACTTTCCAAAAACACCTGCCAGCTCCGGCAACTGGGATCCCCAGTTCCTGTGCACAACCACCCGACGGAACTGAAATTGGCCATTGAAATGCAGGGATTCACCCTGATTTTACTAGGACTTTTCTGTCATTTTGGGAAGTGCCATGTCATCGTTTTGGGCAAAAAAAAACGTGGTGGGGAAAAAAAAGGATATCTGCACAGGCCATGAAATATATGGTGAAGTTGATGCATTTACATACCTTTTTAATGATGCTTAAACTGTGACTGGTAAACTCCAAGTTAACTTCATTTTGATCCACATGTCAGTTGCTTAAAGCCATATTCTGACCCCCAAAAAACCATACAAATGAGGAGTCATCGTTTTCTTCTTCCTTGAATCCTCATCGTCCCATGATTTGGCAACAAAATGCAACAAGATTCGCAACACGTTTTCTTGCTTTCCCATGTTTCATCAATTTTCAGGCCTCGTTGTAGGCGTTGTGGTCTGCCTCTAGCACCGCCAGCCTAAATTCACGGATGGCAGAATCATAGATGTTTATTTATATAGAAAATAGATGTGTTTATGAATATATATATATATATAATTATAGGTATATGTTTATGACATAATCATCATTATACATGAATATGATGCTTATGTATGGAGATAACACTAGTTATAGATAAATGTAGAATTATCATGTATAATCATTAAGAATATATCATGTAATTATCTGCATCTACATGTCATATAATGTGATATAATATATATAGATATACATAATTAACTATGGATAATTGTAGAATAATTGCTGACAATTGTAGATATTATGATTATATAGAGATACCTTTCATAAGTCTACCAACTTCATATATGACTTTGGCCTTTGGCTTAGAAAAGAATTCCGAAGGGGCCGATCTTGGTCAAAAAGTCTGAGCCATGGGCCAATATCAACTATATCCTTCATAAGTGTCACCACCTGTGGGTCTGACATGGTCTTACCACACATTTTGCCTTTGTCTAAAATATGAGTAACATCCAGCCCGACTCCAGTGGGCAATCATCGGCCTTTTTCCTCTGCAATCGCTAGATCTTCGCCATATCCAAGCCATGACATGGGTCTATCCATTGTTCATCCGTGGGATCCATCCCTTTTTGAGTCCGGAAATCACCCAAGGCTTGAAGAAAGGACATCTATCCACTGCAGGCCCCGAAGACGAAGAAATCCACCAGAGAAACATCATAGACACCTTTACTTTCGAACCTCATGGAACCATGAAACATCGCAGAAACATCAGAAATGTCTGGTTTCTTTTTAGCCAACAACCATTGAAAACAAAAAATAGGAAAATATAGGAAAAACATAGAAAACCACCATAAAAACCATATAAAGAACATAGAACCCCACAAAAATCCGGACAAAATCCCTAAAATCATCATCCATCAACCATATCCAGGTCTCCGGGCATGATGGGATCCGTGGTGGGCTGCCCCGGGGGCGGCAACACAGCCGGGGGCAACGGCACGAAGCGACGCGGTGTGTAAGACAAATTCATGACCTTTCGCCGCCGAAGGAATCCCAGGACGTGGCTTTTGGTGTTGGCAAATAAAGCCCTAGTCTATACTTAAGTATTATTACCCTCTGGTTATTTAACATAGCCATGGAAAATGGCCCATTTATATATGGTTGACCTACTAAAAATGGTGATTTTCCATAGCTATGTTAAATAACCAGAGGGTACGTATTTGTCATGTTGTGTAAATCATGTTGATGGGGTTGAAACAAACCATGTTACTATAGTTCTATGTGAACGATGAACTTTATAATATCATGCGGTTGTATGTTTGATATAGGGTGTGAAATAGTTTTAGGATTTTTTTTTCAGCAGGTTTGGGATTTTTTTTTGGATTTCTTGGCTGGTACCATTTGCCTAGTGTTTGCAACGGTTTGGAACTTGAATTTGTCATTTTGCAT
>Ga0126342_10001914_pt1 | contig 31044 bp, 23 predicted proteins | sample Cyp1metagenome_FD_92528 | JGI IMG/M metagenome (GOLD analysis project Ga0126342, IMG submission 92528) | Coral microbial communities from Lord Howe Island, Old Settlement Bay, Australia - Cyphastrea 1 metagenome | ecosystem: Host-associated > Invertebrates > Cnidaria > Coral ...
ATACATACACATACATACACATACATACACATACATACACATACATACACACATACATACACACATACATACACACATACATACACACATACATACACACATAAATACACACATACATACACACATACATAGACACGTACATACACACACATACACATACATACACATACATACACACATACATACACTTACACATACATACACTTACACATACATACGCACACACATACATACATGCACATACATACATGCACATACATACACGCACATACATACACGCACATACATACACGCACATACATACACGCACATACACATACACACACATACACACATACACACATACACACACAGACATACATACATACATACATACATTACATTACATTCCATTCCATTCCATTACATTACATTACATTACATACATACATACAATACAATTAAAACATACGATTGGATTGTCAGTGGTGCGGAAGCTGCGGAAGCCTGAAATGGCAGCCTCAAGGCTGGCACCTCTCACAGATTTGAGATTGAGAGTGGGTGCTTTGAGGGCTGGAAGATGCTGGAAGTAGTTATTTTATGTTATTTTATGATAAATTTTTATGTCATCTTTCGTTATTTTGCAATTTCTACTGATATTGGACACTGTCATACTTTTACAATTTGCTGTTTCTTGTTGTTGCTAATTATTCGTGTCTCTCACGACAATTGCAGGTGTGCTCGGCTGTCATGGACTCTGCCGCGCTTCACGCAGCAGCCAGGATTTGCTGCCGCGTTTCCATAGCTTGAAATCTTGAGCTACACATGTCAATTCACCTCAGTTGTATTCAGTTGTCAGGTTGAAAAATGTTGAAAACTTGGAACCACCGCGTCCAGAGCTATGCGGGAAGCACAATCGTTTCATCGGGCTGTGGCCAGGATGCCGAAAGCTAGCGAGCAGCTTGGGTCTTTTTTCATGCAGGCAGCGGCAGTCTGCGGGGTCTTCGAAACTTACCCGGTTGGTGTTCTATACTGCTCTGACAGCTTAACAGAACTCATGGAAAATAAAGTAAAGGTATGTAAAGGTGTTTGATGCTCCCATGCCCTATTTCATTGCCAAATTTGATACGCGACATGGCTTCACTGTCCCTCGACATGGCCCGCAGGATGGTCCATGCAGAGGCCAAGCATCCAAGCCACTCAGATGATCAGGCAAGGACCACAAGGGAATTGCTCAGATTTATGCATGCATGACATGTAATTAATTATATATAAAATTGTGGAAACAAACACATATCACACACATATAATTCACACACACACACACATATATATATATGCATACTATTTGTGGCATAATATTGATATCACATATATCACCTATGTGAATCGGTCGAAAACAGCTTTCCAGATGTTCTCTGCAATTCTGTCCCTGTGGTCTTGGTGCGTTTCGTCATGTTTCGCCCATCCGACGACCTGAGGTTCTTCTGTTGTGTGCTGCCGCGGGCGCAGTGGTTCTGCCAGCTGGACTTTGACTCTTGAGATCTCTATTTATTGAAATGCATTTGATATATGACATATATATATATGCTTGATTTTATATATTTTTATTTGCCATTAACGGAGTGGATTATGATAAGAAGTCAATATGGACGGCTCACCACTATCATTTTCTCGACTGCGCTGAATCCTGGCAGGCAATCTCAATTTTCGCAGACTCCAGGCATGGCAGATTTCAACGCCTCCTACCGGTATTCCAACTCTTGGAGATTCTTGGAGTCTCGTATTCATCTTGGCTTGGATGGCCAGGAAACCTGCGAGCTGCTACTTCGAAACCTCACCTCAGGGTGACATTGATCGCTTAAAGAGGTGGAGACATGTGGAGACTTGTGGAGACTGTGGACAAAGTACGCTTTTCTTTCAAGCTGCTTGTAAAACAGCCGACATTCCAATTTGGTACCTCATGAATCCTCATGATGTCATTGCGATCTCTGCGGCAGATGGTCCCGAATTTTTTGGAACTTGCCTGCTGGTCCGCTGCTTGGTTTGCCCACTTGTGTGAACCAGAACCTTGATGCTGCAGCTTAGGTGTGTCGCCGGCCTTCCACGAACCAGAGGCACGTTCCTGTCTATTTTAATCTTCCAACACTTCTATGACATTGATTTAATACCATTGTTATCTTCAGAACAAGTCTCCTACCATCTACCTATCATCAGTACATATCAGTACTATTACTATTACTATTACCATCAGTTTTTGTCAATGATGTTTTGTAATGAGCACTTTGTCAATCGACCTGTTGACCAAGCTAAGCGCGTCTTGGTGGCTCTCCTCACCGCAGGTGAGTCCATTTCTGGAGAAGCATTTGGCTCGCTGGAGTTGCACTTAGGAAGGGTGTAAAAGATTGTAAAAGTAGAATTGTAATTGAGATATTACATGATAAATACATGATATTACTATACTATCATGAGATACCATGAGTATGGAGTTAGGGAGAGAGAGAGAGATGGACCATTGTCGTAAACCATGTGCAGGGACATTCACACGCATGCAGGTCATTTACAGAGATCATGTATGATCGCATGCTTTCAGAAATACGTGTGCCAGAACTGAGGACTGCTGGCATGGCTTCACCGAATAAGGCCGAGTGGGCATCGCATAGATTCGCAAAGATTCGCATAGAGGAAACGCATAGAGCAAACCGACGAGGCAAACCGACGGTGATCTCACTGTGACGTGGTTTCGCAATGTTTCGCCGCCGAGGCGAAGGAGGCACCAAAAATTTTGGTGCCCCTCTGTGGGAAGACGATTGACATGTCCCTCGTTTGCATCATGTTTGCATCATGCATCCAAACATCTCCAAACGGCCGACAGCGTAGCGACTTCCCGGATCTTCAGGCCTTACCTTTGTGAACTTGGCTATGGAGTTGTTGGAATCGAGGCTATGGCGTTGCACTGCATTGAAACATACAACTTGAATGCGAGATCTCATGCGATTACGATGGCTTTAAAAACCTGCAAGGGTGTCCAAAGAGGAATTCTGGAATTCAAAGCGGAGCATCAGATCAGAGTGCCGGACTCAAACATGATTAGTGAAACTGTGAAAGTGTTAAACCACCAGATGTTGTGCAGTCCTGATCAAAAAATCAGAGTAAGCATTCTTTGAGTCAGCACAGGTCAAAGGCATGAAGTCGCGAACTGTGATGTCGAAAGACATTGAAGGTTGGCCTTTATTTCTGCTGGGGGCAGCTGCTTGCATTCAAAGAGCGAGTGGATCTTAAACTTTGCTGATTGGATTCAAGGATGGAGGGAAGGCACAGCTTTTCTCCCTGAAAAGCAGTTTCGAGGAGCAAGGACCGCCGGAAACTGCCGATGACTGACGATGAAATCTTCTCCCCTGCCCCAAGCTCGAGTTGCATTCTGCTCCTTCTTTCATCGTTTTTTGATATGTAAGTAACCTCTTTGTGGGTTCGAAAATATGGACGTGGTGCTTCAAAAAGTGCTGCATATGAGAATCATACATACAATTCAAAAACTATAGAAGATATAGAAGTAGTATAGACATACAATCTGACGTATCTTCCACTGATGATCAATCATTCAAGCATTGGCTTGATAAGTTTATCAGTGTGGACGGGATCATCCTTTTTTGGACGAGCGGTGAGGAACGGCTCAGCTTTTAAGACTGGTGACCAGGGGCCAGGGTCCTACTCTGGGAACGCCTCATTCACAATGGCACAATAGCAGATGCAGAGGAACATGAGGAGCACAGTACCACGTTGTGAGGCTAGGATACTACACCGAATCTCCCGCTGTGTGGAGAGGAAAGGCGTGCGGCAAGAGTGAGCCCTTACCCAGATCAACGTCCAGCCACGGCTTTGAAAAAGAAATTACAAGATTTTTGGCAGGTGAACCTTGGCAAAAGGCATTCACCCTTGCACATCATAGAGGGCGACATGCGTGATCCTCACTGTGCTCACTCCTGACGCATCATAGAGCATCTGAATTGTGTCAGAAGCGGAGGTTCGATGTCACGCCTGACCTAGTGGCAGCTTCGACATTCGCAACAGATGGCAGGCCGCAGCGAGTGCTCATCGTTTGTGTGTTTGCGTTGCCATACGTGCAATGCTGATGATGAAAGATCAAAGGTATATCACGCGGGGGATTTGCTGTGAATGTGCCCTGAATCTAACGTGCAAAACTGGCTGAGGTTTGACCTGATCTATGATAAGGACGCCTTGGTTGCTTGTCATGGAGACCCTGAGATCCCTGCGATTTGAGGACATGTATGACATGTGGAGATCCATGAGGTAAACAGGAGCTTCACTGTTGAGTTTCGTGACTATATGATGCTGTATTTTTTTGGGGGACAACCTTGGCAACTCTTTCCACTGCATTGAATTGGCCTGCACAGAGGCTAGAAGGATCAGACATGATCAGACAATAGAAGGGGTGAGCCCATGTACAGTGGCTCAGGTAGCTCTTCCCCCAGATTCTTGGGACCAGTTTGCGTCTCAGCACATCTCACAGCAAACTGCGTCAGCCTGACTTGCCATGACTTGCAACCCATGACTGCCCCCTTTAAAGCTTGCTCCACGACCTTTCATGGAGGTACGTACAGCGCCTCAGCTCTCTGCTTAGGGTAGGTGCGGGTTCCAAGGTTTTGGATGGTTTTGGACTTTCTATATGCATTTGAAGTGTTTAGATGGGCTGCTCTAACAGCTGACCAGGTGGACGAATCCTTTTGGTCGCAAAGATCTCAGTTCAGTCAAAGCATATTCAGCGCGGTGCAGCTCAGATTTTGACCCAAGCAGATCAGAGTGGATCAGCTGCAGGGCGTGCAGTATGATCAGAAAAAGGCACCGTACGATCGTCACACCGGCATGTGTTCAGCACTGGCGGAGAAAGTCTCAGGCTGTTTGTGATGTGTGATGGTTCTCTCCAAGATTGCATTGCATGCAGGCAAAAGATACAATCCGCCACCGTTCAGTGTGCGTCCCCAAGTGCATACCCTTCGATGAAACTTCTGACCTTTGAGAGTTCAAACTTGTAAGCCGTGCCGGACCGTGCCCTTCAGACATGTCCAGGTGAGCAAGGAAACGATCAGCAGACTCTTTCCGGACCCGCGAAGGGTCTCAAGCTTCATTCTATAATTGCTCATGTCACGTTGCATCCAAGCCAATTAAGGAATCAATGTGCCTTGTCCGGCGCTGCTCTGAAAGGGACTGCTAAAGATGGAACAATTTCGGATTTCAAATTAAAAAGGAAGTAAGGTGAATCCAGATGAAAATGATGGATAGTTCGATCCAAGCCGAGGAGTTCTCAATCCACGACTAACTATCCATGCTAAACCATGCTTTGATCGAGCAGCGTTGCAGGAGCATTCATGGTCTGTGGCCCTTTTGGAGACGGAACCCTGCAGTGACGAGTACGTCGCGGAACCCAAGCTGACTGACCTGCCCCAGCTCCTTGCACACAAATGGCATGGATACGAATGATGAAAAGCCAACTGTTGGTGAAACCTCTTCTGACTAGGTGATGCAGACAATTTATTCAAATAACATACTTCTGAGAGACAGTGCGCCGTGAAGGCTTTTCAGCTAAAGGTTGAGGCAATTGCTTCGAAGGATGTTAGGATCACAGGTGACGCAGTTGCTTGAATGTTTCGCGGCTTTTGCTCCGGCTCGATTGTTGGACAGGCACGCATGTGGACTTGTTGGAATATGATGGAATGTGGTTGGCAGTTTGTCATAGTTACTACATGTTACTACAGATTGCCCCTCGCACACTGCGTCAGCGGTTGGGTTCAAGATCCATTCTTATGATTTCTTATGCAGATTTCAGTCGGCAGTTTCCGAAAAAATGCACTTTCTGATTGTACCGTGAGAAAACTGCTGTCTGGGTTTTAGTGCCTCACCTGTTTCACCTGTCCGAAGTGAGACACCATGCCAGCACATCCCGGCTCTATCTGGCTAGTCCATTGTCATTTTAAATTATTTGAACAGGTTATGAACACTTGGACTTACAACACGGCAACCTCCAGCGAACCACCATAAACCACCTCAGCGCAATCATACTCCAGCCAGATTGGTGTGTTTTTATCGAGTGCTGGCCATGGTCGTGATGTCTCACAGCGAGTGAATAGGTCTGGGCATCTGAGTGCCGTGCATTTGTTCAAAGAAGTTTCGAACATTTTCGAGCCTGTAGGTTGCCGGCTAGCTGTGTAGCTGACCACTTTGTTTGTTACAGGACTTGGCAAGATTTGCCAGTTTTTTTGCTGGAAGAGCACGGTACCAGAGCCTTCTTGGGCCGGGGACGGATATGTATGTCGCGCCATTTGCATCCTTGCCTCCTTTGTCCGACAAGCGCAGTCGAGCTTGGGCCGATGCCTCACTTTCAAAGAAGAAAGCTGGAAGTCACGCTTTTGGCGTGAATTTGCATCGCAGCATATCGATTACAACTATAATGGCAATAGAATATAATAGAATAGCCTCAATAGCTCATGGTTCTTCTTGACTCGGCCATGAAGCATTATGTCCAGAATTCAGATTTGCTTCGCGTTCTACCTTTTGTCAAGTAATTACATGCCCGTGTCTGGCTGAGGCCCGTCATTTAGAGAATCGGCTCAGAGGACTGACAGAAGAGCCCACGAGGCCTGTTTGCTTGCATTTCTGGATATTTCATGATATTTCTGGTTCATGGTGAGGTACATGACATTCTCATATACGTACATTCTCCGTTTCATTTCGTCAGCATTTCAGCTCAGCAGGAAGCATCTTCCAGCGGCTCACTTGTCTCCACTGCTGGCGGGTCGCAATGCGCCCAAGGCCTCAGAGGTCCCTAAAACGCCCCTTGGCGATGAATTGACCAACAAGACGTCAAGATGTCCAGCGGAGTCCAGCACCTTCCAGCCAAGATCAGCCAAGGCAAATCGATGTAAGTCCATAGCCAACACCATCCAACACCATCCAACACCGTTCGTCAATGTAAACTGATGTAAACTGTAAATCCGCTATCTTGCAGCAGAAGGCGGCTGATTTGTGACACTGATACGGATGCCTTTCAATTTAATGTGTGAAACGTGTGAAAGCCTCCGCTGCTTGAGAACAGTGTTTGAGGATCCACCGTTCGTATTTTCGCAGTATATAATATATATATATATATATAATACATGTATACACATATATAAATAAATTAATTAATATATATATATATATAATGTATAATTATATTATATACTCTTTATATCCTCCAGTTGTTGAGCCATAAATTCCGCTCACTTCACAGCGGATTACGTCCTTAGTTTGGCACCCGCTGTGTTTATTACCAAGGAGCCTCCGTCCGCAAAAGCGAACTTCGATCAGTCGAAGTGGAACTCGGAAAGCAGGGAACTAAGCAGCTCATAGGAATCAATTCACGTGGAGCTGAGATGAACTGCTGCACAAGGCATGGCATGTGTAAAAGGTGCTTGCAGGTCTAGGCAGTCTGTCGGCCGCAGCCCCTTGATTTATACACTCAAGCCTGGGGGGCCAAGCGTTGCCATGTCGCAGCCATGGAAGAAGCAAAGAGTTGATGAGCCAGAGCCAAGTTCAAGCGTCCTTACATTCTTCAGTGATGGATCCTTCAGAAGAGTTCCAGTTGCTCAGGATTCTGAGGCAGTGCCTCGAAACAGGAAGCAAATAACTACGGTTTTTGCAGCCGATGGGAGGTATGTGCACTTGGAGAATCCCAGCGCAGAAGTATTACAACACAGTGGCTGGTCTGCACAACAAAAGCGCGGCCAAAGAAAGTCAGAAGGAACCTTGGCCCTGCGCCCCATGGCAACGAATGTTGCTGCCAATAGTCATGCTGGGGCAGGTGATTCGAAAGCAAGCCACGCCGCCAGTGGACTGAGCCTGGGAGCAAACATGCCGTCCCAACAGGCATCAGAGAAGTCTTGGCTGGATTCTCGGCTGGAGAGGGCAAGAACGCTTCCACCGCCAAGTGTCAAGCAGGACCCCACAAGTGCCACAAAGTCTCAGGGCCCTGCGGCAAATGTCATGGTAGAACTTCGAGTTGCTCAGAGAAGTCCAAAGAACAGCACAGAAAGTGCGGCATGTTTGCGAATTAATGCTTCTTCCACAGAGGCCTTGGACAAGGTCTTGACTGAGTCTGTTGGCAGTTTATTATCTGCCATGAAACCAGCATTGTCATAGGCATGCAGGACAACAGGCCGCTTTACTCAGCCAATGAAGACAATGAACATCAATGAACAATGAGTGATCGGAATGCTGCACAAAAGTTGCAGACAAGAGGGACGCCTCTGCATGCCTTGGAAAGGAGGCAATGCTGATCGGAACAGTGCGGCCCCTTTTGTTTCAAAACAAATCCCATGCGCAGGGTTTGCATTGCAGCTGTCCAGTGTTTTTGAATTTGTTTGAAATTGTTTGAACCATTGTTTTGGGAGGATTTTGTCAAATTGAAGATGTTCGAACATCTTCGACTCTTCAGCCAACTTCTGCAGGTTTTCTTGTCATGCATCCTGAGGTGGCCGACAGATCTCGGCGGAAGCCAGGTCAATCGCCTGATACAAGGCACAGCTGAATGCTGCATAGATTGGCATATATCTGCATAGCATAGCTTATATTTATGCTTAGTTTATTTGTAGATGTAGATTATAGATAGGATTTCGGGATTTCATATAACTGATGCCGATGATGCCGGGCAGAATCCAGATGAATCTAGGCACACTGAAGAGCCATGTTGCTTGATGTCATCTCGATGTTTCTTGTAGTTGTTGCAAAGTGAGTGTGGCCATGCGCAAGATGCAACACAGGCCGCGCCGGCCGCCGCGCGAACTGCCTCCATGGCGACCAGGAGGCACTTGACATGCTGTACGCATGTTTGAGCAATGACTTCGCTGGCTATGATGAGCACGATGACATCACCAACACATGGTATGGATTGGATTGATATGGTATAGTACGGTTGAAGTTGGTTCTTAAACATTCTTAAAACATCTTAAGATAGGCATTGTCGAACCATGACTGAACGCAACACGAGGATACTAATACAACACGTTCCTCATTATCTCAACTTAAACGGACGTCATCGTGCTGTATCATAGGTGCCAGAACCAAGACTTGATCGGAGGTGCCACCAAAGCAATCGCAGCCAGCGCCGCTAGCCTGAAGCGGTGTGGCTCTTACTCGCCTCAGTGGGAGAATGTGGGAGATGTTGGAGCTTGAGCAAACAACAAACAACTTTTCGCGAGGTGTTTGATTGGCACTATTTGGGCTTGGGGTTGCTTGCCAGTTACTGTACCGCAATTCAGAAGCTCGAAGGTCTTCGAAGAGCCTAGCCAGACCACAGACATCAGTTGGACGCCAGCAACTCAGCCGAGTGGCTGGAAGATGCTGCATGTCGGTCTTGCGAAAGCTCAGCCCCTTGTTCCTCAGGCTCCGCCAACACCATAAGTGTGTGGTCCATAGCTTTGCTTTTGAAGATTGAGCAGTCAAATCTTCAAATATCTTCAAGATCTTAAAGCGTGTTGCAGGGACGGCTTGGCAAAACAAGACACAGCCTGGACTGGCTGGGTTGCAGTACGTCAACGTATGACACTGCCTCAGCATTGCGCGCAGGATCCTGTAGGATCCTGTAGGAATTGATCATTTTGCACATTTTTGGCATTGTCGTTTCTGTGCTTTTTGGCCGGAGTTCTCCAGGACATTTGAACCGCCATAGTCAGCCTAGCAACGCAATTTCCGAAACATTGAGCTTGCAAAGCGTCCGCGACATCAAGATTTCGGCCTGGCAATTTCTCAGGATGGTGATCGGCGACATTCTGATGGCCATCATCTTAGGACATCTTAGGTGATAAAATGTGAGTTAATATAGTCATTAATACGTGCTTGCGTGGCCGCTTTCTTAATTTCATCAATGCTGTAAAGCTGAGGCCTTGGTGGCTGTGTGTTGCTTCCCTAGTTCAACCTCTTTCGACATTGATTGGCAAGGGTTTTCTGCATGATCTTAGAAGATTCGTGGAGCTGGTGGTTTCATTTGAGGCGAGGGCAGGCAAAAGTTGTGCTGCGATCTTGGCTCATCATGAGAGGGGAGAGTCAAACAGTTAAACAAGTCATGTTGACACTGCCATGCAGCTCTCTTTTGTATCTTTTGTGAGGTTGCCACTTCCTGATGCAGCACTAGCGAGGGTTGCAACTGGGGAGGCCCCCGTGATGCTGCCACTAGAAGTCCATACTCCAATGGATGGCTGATATCTTTCAGGGAAGCTACAATGACTCCGTGATTGAGGGCTACTACCTCAGCATGGGTGCTTCCAATGTAGTTAGTTGTGCAAGATTGTACCGGCCCGGAATTAGATGACATGCCTTGATATCTCTTGTTCCTTGGTACTGCAAGATGGAGTAACATCATTTTGATTCATTTTGACTTATTTGCCACTGTCATCTCTCGTCGATTTTTCGTTCCTGCCATACTCAGCGGCTGTTTTGGACTCAGGAGGCCCTCTTCGGCCAAATTTACCTCTGGTCCCGTCCTTTGAGGAGCGCGGATTTGCTTGACAGCTGGCAGAAAATATGCCACACCTTTCAGTCCTTTTAGCTTGATTGGAAGAGGCCAGAAAGAAAGTCGCAGAAGAAGCCCGGCGAAAGTCAGCCAGGGATTTGGAAAGAAGGCGGCCACGGAATCAGTGACTCTTAAATAAAAAAATGAATCCACTTGGTGGAAAGTTTGAGCAGCACATCACTGCACTGGACGGCAGGAGACGCCTCGAAGCGCTTGAAGAAGCAAATCGGCGGCGCGAAAATCGGCGAAGAAGGCTTCAGAACCAGGCGCCTGCACAATTGTTGCAACATTATCTTAAAATCTGCATGTCCAGGGACTGACTCTTGGCATCTCTTGGCTATGCCATGCTATGCCTTTTCAATCCTTTTCACCTGCACACACCCAAGCCTGGGCATCATCATTTATCATGCGCGCCGTGTGCGTGTACGCCCATCCGGAATCGTTTATAGCTTATTATAGATGCATTATAGATGACATTGTGCACATGCGCAGTTTGTCTGTATGACATTGTATGCTTCTAGTATCTGTTTCGTTGTGGGCGTTCAACTTTATACTGCACTGTTAGATCAGCCACAGCTTTGAGGCACGGCGCCTCCAAGTGCTGAGACAGAAGGCCTGGCCACACAGATGGACAGCGTTCAAGAGCTTCAGCGACAGCGACGCAGGCGTTGGAGGCCGAAGAGGAACAGGAGCATGATGACCACGAAGATACAGAGGACCTGAACATGTTTGGTACGAATCAGTACCGGTTGGTCAGAAACCAGTGAAGGATCTAATTTAATGATCTACTGTTTATACTGTTTACATTCCTGATTTCAGGGTACATTTCAGAATTTCACTACATTTCGTTCCTGTGAATTGGCTCAAGCCTGGCGCCTGCAGTTTGTCAATCGGAGCCATGGCCGTCATGGCGGCAGGATGTCAGCGTGGGTTTGCACTTTTTCGGCTTCCGGAACAGGGCCCCAAATGCAATATGTGGAGGAATGGGTCAAAACCCTGGTAAATGGATGTTCATCCCACTAAAAATGTATCTATAGGTACTGACCCATACCCATATGTGGACCATGGGAATGGAATGGGCCCACTTGGGTGCAAGGACCGCACGACACCCTCAGCTGCACATGATGGCGCTGAGAGTGCCGCAGCCTATGAAACTGAAACTCTTCCACCACGTTGCAGTGGCACTTTGCGACTTGTGACTTACAATGTGTGCTTCCACCCATCAGACTTGGACATTCGTTTGAAGGCTATTGCTCAAATCTTGGAATCTGTTGATGCTGACGTTGTGGCTTTGCAAGAAATGACTGACAGGATCTTGGACATTTTGACCTTGCATATCTCAAAGGAGTGGCACGTCTTCAAGCAATCCCCTTCACATGTCGAAGATCTCTTTGTATATGAGACCGGCTACTTCACTTGCTTGCTGGTCAAAAAGTGCGTGCAGGTTGTGGACACCTTTTCACTCCGCTTTTCCATCACTGCTATGGCTCGCGGTTTGCAGTACGCGGTCCTTCGTTTGCCAACACGGCTAGTCATTGAAAGCGACGATGGAGATCAGGGGAAGGCCACGCATTTCAAGAAGGTAGTTGTTGCGACTTCACATTTGGAATCCGCTGTGGCCTCACGATCTGGTCAAGAGACTCGTGAGCATCAACTCCAAGAAGGAGGGTGGAGAGGGAATGACAAAGTGAACATGTTTGCAGACACCAAGGCTTCGCCACTCTCTACATTGTGGTCTTGTTTGTTTGTTTTTTTTTGGATGTGTCGCAAAAGCTCAAGCACCAATGGTTGCATGATGTTGCAATATCTTAACAGGCTCGATGGAATGTAGATGGAATTTAGATGAATGTAGTATAATTAGCAGACATATTATTCATCTATATTTATAATTGCATTAGTATCATTAGTATTTGTATTCCTGCTTTGCCATGGCATCCGTGGCAGGATTAAAAGAGTTAACCAACATGTTGGAAGACTGCGATGCAGCTGTTTGGCTTGGCGACATGAACTGGCAGGGTGAAATGGACATCCCCGGATGGTGCGACCTTTGGAAAGAGATTTCAGCGGATCCTGGCCCGACTTTTCACGCCAACCAGGGGGCTAGCTGCACAGTAGCTGCGCGATTGGATCGAGTCCTTACTATCGGAGTGAAGCCGGAAGGTTCAAGCGTAGCTTTGCTGGGTACCAGCCGAATTCCTGGCACAAACAGCTTTCCAAGTGACCACTATGGAATCTTTGCAGCTGTTTCCCTAGTCTAGCCGCTAGCCAAAGCACACGGTACATCCCGGTACCACATAGTTCAAGGTCCACACTTGGAAAGCGGGGCTTACATCTTCCTGCCAGCAACGTTTGGAAATCTTTGGAAAGAACTCACAGATGCTACGAGCTCGACGAGCTCGGCTTCACAGCAACTTACCTGGACTTTCTCGGCTCCTGAGTCAGCGATCATCCCATGGGCCTCATCCGAAAAGATTCCCAGACCATCAATCAGGCATTCTATGGCAATTCTATGGCATTTTATGGATTTTTTTATGGCATTCTTAATATTCTTAGTCCCTAAGATGATCTAAGATATCTAAGATGATCCAAGCACAACACGACTGAGCAATCCTAGCTTTGGAAAATTGATGCCGGGGCCCAACAGCCAACATCTCTTTAAGTCAGGTGCAACTCGCTTTCCATTAAGCGGAGAACATGAGAAAAGAACGAAATTGAAATATGCCAAATATGCACCATGGATTCGGTGACGTTGAATCCCTGCAGGAGGAGAATTCTCCCGCACAGAAGCAGGACTGGGTGGTCAGAGCTTGCAAATATTGTTAATCTATGTTAATGTTACATGAAATATTGGAATATATTGGAATCATTTGTGAAAGCATTGGTAGATTGGTAGATGTCAGTTGATGTCGGGTAAGATCAGGTCTTGTATTTGTCGCAGGATGGGGAACGGACCATCAGATTCATGCCGCCCCGCGATGACAGCTCTGGAGGCTCCGGAAATCTGGACGAATGACTGTCATTTGGACATGGATCAATACCTATTTTTATACCATTTTTAGGGGGATGAATACCTAATCAACATCCATCAATCCCAGCCCCAGCTATTTTGATGTGAACTACAGATACTACAGGGGTACTATTGGTTTTGACACACACCCATTTGATGTCATCTGATGTCAGTTTCAGCCGCGCTGTTAGAACCTGCGTGGGGCAGGTTCTGATCCTGAGAGCTCGGAATCATCGCAGGACCGTTGGGCTTGGACGACTGCGCTAAGAGATTCGCCAGTGATGGCACTGGATGAAGGTGATCTATGGTGATCTTGGGTGACTGCGTTTGCACTGGCCCGCTGCGGCCTTGCATCAGGATGAGTACGATGGAACACGTGACCCATTGCCCGTGAGGTGCGCAGGATGCACGGGGGCTTTGACAGTTGGCCAAAGAAGTCATCTCGGGAGTGCTTCTAGAAGAGCAGCCCGCATCGCATTTGAAGGATAGCCTTTTAAAAACGATGTCATGATTGTCATGCCGCAATGCCAGATGCACGTACCCGACTCTATGATCCCTCTGGAAAACTGTGCGTCTTTCATTCTACTTTATACTTCATACCAGTTCATCATATTGCATCCCTGTGTTGCAGGTTGCCCTTGTGGTATCCAGATGAGCAGCCCTTGTCATTTTCTGCTCCGTTTGGTCGGGACCTTGCAGCTTCAGGTTCCCATGTTTGCGGCAATGGTCTGCACTCAGGAGCTGGAACTTTGGATCTGCCTTTGAGCCATTTGGTGCCACCTGCGCCCACTGCAAAGTCCCTTGGCTCATGGCCCCATTGGTTACTGCTGCACTGCATTCGGCTTGATATGGCTTGATTCATGAATGACGTGTCATAAAACACGAGTGGCTGGTGGAAGTATTCATCGAGAATCTTCAGCACAGGGGGGCCAGATCTCACTTCCAGCCTCTAAATTCAAGCTTGACCAGCTGCCCGTCTGGTGCTTTCTCTTCTCAGCTTTCAAAACTCTCATGGGTTTTTCACTTTCCACGATTTTCCAACTCCATGAGCGAACCAATATGCCATTCAATATGCATCAATGGATACCAATTTCACGATGCCTTTGGCCACGACATGCCACGATGAGGTGCACTGGACACGACAAGGTGTCAGTGGCCTGGCAGCTTCAGGGAACAAGGCGAGCATCGAGAAGCTCAGATTGACTTTTGATGCCTCAGAGGTTTCTGCATTCAGCAGTTTTCTCCTTTGGGGGCAAGTTGCAGTCTTCACCCGTTTCGAAAGAGCACATTATGTGAGACTGAATGGTTGTTCTTGTCTTCTTTGCCAGGCTTTTGGACTTCACCTGGCAAGTTCGCGTGCGCACAACAAAACCCAACGCTGAGTGGCAGAAGGCCGCCAAAATGCACAATAGCCTTTGCATGCCTTTGCACAATGATGCTATCATTATCTTGGTCAGTTTTCGATAAAAGTATGTAGTAACAACATATTGGATCACGGTAGCTTGGCAGGATATCAGTGAAGAGCTTTGCCACTCACAGGTGGATCTCGATTCCGGCCGAATTGAATCACCAGAAGTCACAAATCTGCAAGAGACCAAGTAATTGACTGGTACAGTTCAGCGAGAGCTTCGGAGCAAATCAAAATGACCATGCCAGCATTTGACAGCATTTGCCCCTTCATAAACAAGTAGTGACAGCATGTGACAGCCATCTTATCCTTGAATATCCTTGAGGTCCTGGAGGCACCGTGCTTGTTTTGTTCAAAAAGGCTTGAAGGTGCCATTCGGTGCCTGCGATGTTCTGCGATATTCTGGGCATTTAAAAAAAAATGTCGTCGCTTTGCATTTTAGATCATTTGACGATGTCACTCGGGTCCGGATCTGTGGAATGTGAATGGCTGTAATGGCATTTTATATATAGTTTATAATTACATCAATTATCATCAATTAATAATATTTATAATTTATAATATGTAAAGATATGTTAAAAGTGCATCTCAATATGAAGGTCCTGTATTCCCATTTTGATACTTATTTTGATTGTGATTTTAGAATCCAGCTATTCGGGGTTTACCACGGTTGGTCGCCCTTGGACCTGGTCAGGTCCTGAGCTTCTGCGTGGAGGAAGGCCGTAAAAGCCAGCGACCAGTTCCAGGCTGTGGTCGAGTGATGTCAACGGTGCTTGAGTCAACTCGTGACGGATGTAACATCGGAGGTTACGGTTCATCACATTTCATTCATCAACTCAAGTAAATCACTTTCCGATTAGTTTTCAACCAGAAGTGCTAGTGATTGATGATCCTTTTATAAGTGTATGAAGCTGAGCAAAGCCATTGCATGTGAGGCACAGTGGTCTCGCACTATCCGGGCCTCGTCACAGTAGCCAAGCTGCATTCAGCTTGAATGATCAAAAAGGACGGTATTCTCCAGGCAAAACAATCAAAATCACCTAGTCAAATACGTGCAACTAAATCACGGTAGAGCCAGGGATAGAGACACTGACAGTTGAGATGCATCAAACGTCTTGATGTTTGTGTGAAGCCAAGGTCGATTTTGAACTGATGGGGGGTCACATCTTGCGACAACGTGTTCCACAAGATTGGGTTTTGCTTGCAGCCACTTCACGCGAAATAAAGGCCTTGGGGCCTTGAGATATCTTGAGATGCCTTCAGTGCTTTGGTTGCCTCGTGAGTCACCTGTCTTGTGAGTCACCCTTGGCCGCTTTGGATGTTTCGTATCCGAAGGATGTGGCCTGGAGCCTCCTGGAGACAAGGTACCACATCGCTTGAAACTTGCCCGCCTGCATCATTTTACTTTATAGGCTACCCATTATAGTTTTAAAAAAATCGGGCAAACGCTCTGGACGTCCTAAGCAGAAAAATCAAAGGTTGCCCATGTTTTCCCATGTGTTCTTCCATTTTTTCCCATGATCTTGCATCTATGAAATCGCTTTGTCAGGTTTGGTACTGGTCGTGGTGGTAGGCCAGGTTTGGGTGCTTCAGATGATGCTGATAGACACTAATTGTATTGAGCATTAATTCAGCATCGTTGAGTCGAGCAATCCTTTGCAAGGTGTTTGTCGCAAAGATGCGCAACGACATTTCGTGTCAGCTGCTGTCAGCTTGTGTCCACATGTTTGAGATCTGTTTGAGGCGATTGTGGCGTGTTGCCAAGAACAAGGCCGCCAACTTCCAACACAAACTTCATCCAGATGTCCTTCATGCAAGATGTCAATGTAACTATACTAATTATATCTATTATCTAAAGTTCATGGAAGGTCTACGAACGGATCATTCGAACACATCGTCAGTGCGCTGTTCTCTGGAAGCAGCAGGTGCGAAGGAGGATGGTTGTGGTTTGATATGGTTTCATGATGTTTCATGTGGTTTGACGTGGTTTGTCGATGTTTGTTGGCTTTGCTGATGGTTTTATGGCGAGATATGGCGAGTCATCCATGTGGGTTCCCAAGTTGTTCGGCTTCGATTTTTCGAAGGTGGATCTTCCTGAGCCGGGCTGTCGAGTCTCCATCAACTGCGCCATGGGCCTACAGGCCTAAGCCGCATAAAGCGTGGACGGGAAAGATCCAGATACTTTGGGGCCAACTTGAAGGGGAGTTGATTTTGCATTTCCGATATTTTCCGATGCAGGTGGTGGAGAATGATGAGAAAGAGGAGGGTTTCAAATCATGAAGATCCAAGATGATCCAAGATGATCCAAGATGATCCAAGTGCTAGACAGACACGGAATGACACGGATCATGTCTTGATTGTTCAGCTTGGAAGGACTTCTCGCCAGATGGCAGTAGAACGACAAGAACGACGACATCCAGAGAGAGCCGAGCGCCAGCGAGAAGTCTCCCAACTGCGATAGCTTGCAATCCCATGCGCCCACCCTGCGCGTTGGGACATGCTTTCAGGTATAAGCTCCTGGTGGCCTGCTGTACTTCCAACAGAGGTCCCCTCATCATGCCTCACGTGGCAGATCACCGCAGATTTATGTCACAGGCTATCATAGGTTTGCAGACCTCCCCATGCCTTTATTGAAGGCAGAGTGTGACTTGCGGAGCAGCACAGACGTCCCCGAGGTGCAGCATGTCATTATCAATCGATATCATTTGTAATTGTAGATATAGTATGATATAGTAGTGTTGCTACCAGTTCACCCTGCTGTGAAGCAAACAAGCATCAGCACGGGTGGACTTTGGTCGGTATGAAGCCTCTTACTATACAAAAAATGCCCCATGGTTGGCGGTATGCAGCAGTCAGTGTGGCATTCATCATGAGCAAACAGGAGCTTTGTGCGCGGGCAGACCTGAAGGTTCACCTGGAGCCATATCCACGAGTGCAGGCCAACAATCTTAGATATTCTAGATGCTGCATAAGCTTGGGTCGCAGGCATGATCAGGCATGCTTCCCACGTTTAGCAAGTCGCAACAGGTGCACATTCAATACACAAAAGTCACTAAAATATACAAACGTCGTAACAAAGGATGCACATTATCTCTCTAAAGTTTCTTCGGCTGATAAACCTTGCTCAAGCAGAGTTTCATATTCCATGCATGTACATGCCAGCAAGCGGCAAATTTAACCGCCTTCGGCGTGTTCCGCCGGCCACCATGGAAAGAGCTATCCTGTAAGCTGCAAAGAGCCATTGCGCAGGCCCAGCAAGAACATTGTTTTTGTGTAAAACATGGTGTTTGTGGATAACACAGTTTTTGTGTAAAACAGCTCTTTGTGTAAAAGATGGTTTGGAAGCAAAACATTGGTTTTGTTAAAACCACGGTTTAAGCTTGAACCAAAACGTGTGTAAACCAGGGTTTTGGAAAAGGCCATATTGAGAACGGCTTTGGAAAAGGCACAAAAAGCCAGTGGATCAAGCATTGGATATAAGAAGCGACGGAGCAAACCGATGGCAAACACAACAAAAAAACGGAAACAACCATCGAAATGACAGCAAAATGTGCAAAACCAAGCCGGTGTTGAGCGAGGCGTGGGCAGAGTTGAGCCCATGGGTGGGGAGGGGGAGGGGGGGGTGGGTTCAAGTTAGACGAGGCAAAAGTCTGCGCCAAAGGGAAAGTCTAGACAAGACAAAGACAAAACAGACCGTAGTACAACTACGAACAAGCAAGATCCACAAGACACGCCGGCAGGCCGGCAGATTATATAAATGTGTTTGACCTCTAAGACTAAGAGACTAATTTCCTCCTCAAAAATGGTCATTTCACCATGCTGCATGGCTACCTCAGAAAGCGCCATCAGCCTGATTTTGTTCTGCCAGGTGATTCCAAGGCATTGGATATGCGAGGAGGGCCTTCCAAAGAGCGTCATTTGTGGACGATGACATTTTTGAAGGTTTTGATATATTCTGATCACTTTTGTGTCCCGCTGCATCTAGCAGAAACAGGAGCTTCCAGAATCTGAGCGAGCGAAGCGGAACATTTGCATAGGGCACCATGGCACCAAAGAATGCAACAGATTTCGTTCAGGTTTTTGGCAGGCATTTATACAAATTCAGTCGTTGATGCAGATCTAAAGGCACTCATGACATCTCATGACTTCATTATTTTGGATCGGCCTGGGGGCATTGAGGCAGTCAGTACTTGCCTACTACGTCCATGCCCCAGATGATCAAATGCCTCTCTTAATGTCCCTGCGACAAACTCTGTCCAAGGCAGTAAGCAGCGTTGGTTCAGAAGATGGTGGAGAGGTTTGGGGCGCCCACCCCGAGCCTCGAGAGGCGGGAACAGACCAAAGATATCCAAAGATGATAAAGATGTGGACCACCTGGTCCCATCAAAGTGTCAAATCGGCGGAGTCCATTGGTGTTGGCAATTGGCTACAGATTTAAAAATTAATGATAATAGTAAGAATGATGATATCAATCAATCAAATAAATAAATAAACAAATAGATAAATATGTATATATATATATTATACATATATAATTATAATATACGCATTATATAAAGGCACTCAAACGCACACACACACAAATATATTACGAAAACCAGCCGGCAGGCAAGGCTGCGTTGTTGTTTGCGAACGTAGTGAGTATTAGGGGGTCTGCGGGGGTTACTGTGGCAATTGATGACCAGGAGGTCGATTTTCAATTTGATTATTTATGTAAGTGGGAAAACCGCTGGCCACAGAAGGACCTTTTCCAGGCCATGGGCCAGGTGGCAGTTTAGTGACGGTAGGGCTTCGATTCTCCCCTGGTCCACCCCCGACGGGCAAGCCGCGGGGCTGGGCATGGTATACGAGATGAACCATGCTGAACGTCAGCAGCGGAGATGGTCCGGTGGGTGTGGCATTGAAGATGCTGGACGATTCTCTGGGATTTGGGTGAAGCTTTTGCTGACGCAGGGGCTGGGCAAGAAGGGTTTTGGTATGACATGAGCCATGGTGAATGTCAGCGGCCGGGGTGGTCCAGTGCGCTTCGCATTGAAGATGCTTGAACATTCTGTGGCATTTGGGTGAGGCTGATGGATGAAGCGGCCTGGGGGCCGGATTTGGGTGAAGCTTCTGATTCTGGATGAAGCCCTGCGGGTGATATGGCTTGAGGGGAAGAGCCATGCTGAACCTCAACGGCTGATCTGCTCCGGTGGGGAAGAGCCATGCTGAACCTCAACCGCTGATCTGCCCCGGCGGGCTTCGCGGTGAAGATGCTTAAACGTTTTTGTCCGATTTGCGCGAAGCTTCTGATGGATGAAGCGCTGCGGGTGATATGGCCTGAGGGGAAGAGACATGCTGAACCTCAACCGCTGATCTGGTCCAGTGGCCTTCGGAATGAAGATGCTTCAACATTTTTGTCCGAATTGCGTGAAGCTTCTGATGGATGAAGCGCTGCGGGCGAAATGACCTGAGAGGATGAGCCATGCTGGTCTGGTCCGGTGGGCTTCGCATTGAAGGCCTGAGCGGAAGAGCCATGCTGAATCTCAACCGCTGATCTGGTCCAGTGGGCTTCGCAGTGAAGATGCCTGCACATTTTTGTCGGATTTGGGTAAAAAACCTTTTGATGGATGAAGCGCTGCGCGTGATATGGCCTGAGGAGAAGAGCCATGCTGAACCTCAACGGCTGATCTGGTCCGGTCGCATGGAAGGCCTGAGGGGAAGAGCCATGCTGAACCTGAACGGCTGATCAGGTCCTGTGGGCTTTGAATTGAAAGCTTGAGGGGAAGAGCCATGCTGAACCTCAACGGCTGATCTGGTCCGACGGGCTTCGCGTTGCAGATGCTTGAACATTTTGGTCGGATTTGGGTGAAACTTCTGATCGCTTCTGATGGATGAAGCGCTGCGGGTGATAGGGCCTGAGGGGAAGAGCCACCCTGAACCTCAACGGCTAGTCTGGTCTTCGCGTTGAAGGCGCTTTATCATTTTTTTTCAAGGCGCTGAAGATGGCTTAGCCACATGCGATCCAGTCAGGTTTAGGGTGTAGCGATGCAGATGCGAGGGGGTGAGAGACCAACCCGAGTTATGAGTTGCTTGCCGCAAGCGAGGTACACTGACCTACACATGTTTGTTGCAACAGGTTGGCGATAGTCTGTACCTGTTATCAACATCGGGAACATCAAAGACCTGCACATGCGGATTTTACTTCGAGGATGCTTTGACAATCGTGTTTGAATCCATGTTCAGCCCTCGCTGGCTTTCGTTCCCTCCCTCTCAGATATTATAAATATATATATATATATAACAAACATACGCGGGGAGAGAGGATGACAGATCAACTGCGATCACCACAATGAGACAAAACCGTAGTGCACGACAGGCTGGTGACGTCACGCTGCAATTTGGCGGTGCCCACATGGCAGAAAGACAAGATTCAGAAGATCGTGATCAGGCACCTACCTCATTCCAAACGTTGATTTTCTAAGACAGTTTGCGTGTTGTTTGTTTTTTTTTCTGTTTTGAAAATATTTGAGGTGCGCCTTATCGTGTTTGATTTTTTTTCTAAAGATGTTTGTGCGATGCGTGCATCCCTTTGAGGCAAGGAAATTCTTCTTCGGAGGACGGGAGGTCCAGCATCGCTCAGAGAGAGCTGTGCGAAGCAAAGTGCTGAGGCGAAATTCGGAAGTGGCAGCCATTGCCATGCCATGACCGTGATCCCTGCTGACGCAACCTTCTGACATCTGCTGACCATTTCCCGATGGGCCAGGGAGCTGATCTCACCTGCAGAGGTCTATGTTTACCTTCAATGACGTGTCCCAAGTTGACATGACAATCATGGCATGTCCCAAGCACGCCTAGAAATTGTTGTGCGTGCTGTTTGTGACAGTCGCGCAGCTTTACCGGATTTTACTGGGTACATCCGGTTACCAAGGCATGGACAAGCGAAAACCTGTGAGAGTACCTCTGGCATCAATATGGAGCGCCAGCTGCCAAGTCTGATCTGGAAGAAACTTGGAGGTTGTTGGGCTTCGAGAGTTCCCCTTGTTTTGAAGTTGCGCGAGGGTGTTGATGAAACTACTTGCATTGATGGGAATTTTCATTTGCAGTTGGGTTTTTGACGTGCACTATTACAGCCCCAGGTCCAGCCCAATGAGCCCAATCGGAGGACAGTGCGGAAGAGACGCAAGGCCATGAGAATCATGAGCCTCCTCCATCAGCCAAGAATCCTTGCCATTCCTTGCCCCTTGAGGTTCTTGAATGGATGGTGATTCGTACAGCACGTGATCGCGCGGCAGAGGTGCAACACCTTAGTAGAAGTGGATCGACAGATCCTCTCAGCACTTTGAGGTCAGATCGGCTTGTGCCATTAATGATTTGACAGGTTGTCGCGAGACAAGGTTCATCTGCAGGCTTCCTGTCAATACTGTGCTGGCTGCTCTTGTCCTGATTAATTAGTTTCAACACACCCAGCATGTCTCAACAGTTACTCAACTGGCAGCCAGGTGTGTACCATCCAGCATATGGGTACATTTGGGACGAGGCCAGGTCATGAAGACAAGCAGTGAATAGCCAATATTGAAGTACCTGCCTTTGGCATCCTGTGGCTAGAAAACATGGAAATCACCAGAGTCCGGCATGAGGAGTTCGCAATGATCCACAGCCCCCACAGAATCATGCCAGGCGATTCCGCTCACGCCAGGAGTGAAGGCCCGGCAGATTTCACTCTCTCCACACGTGCTGCTTTGGACGATGACAAGTAGAAGCTGACGCATGCTGACGCCGATGCCATCCCCTGCAGGTGTCCTTCTTCTCCTTGGGCAGGGGGGATGCTACCACGGCCAGTGCCTGGTGCCCAGTCCGCTGCTATCACAACGTACAATGTTGCGTGATGTTGTGTAGATGTGATTGAATATATTGAATCAAAGGAAGAGAAAGGATCACGAGAGAGTCGAATTTTCGAACATTGTAGATCCAGTTAACTGTGGCCAGTTGAGGTTGCATCTTTGGCATCACCTGGTGGATTTGCCATTCGCCGGCTTTCAACCGGGACCACAGTCATTTGATGCAGCGGTGTTGCCACTGGTGTGATAGTGAAAACTTGCCAGGCTGACATGGGTGGTAAGTAGATGAATGGAGGGTCTCCCACTTCGCTAGTCTTAGTGCGTTGCGTTTGACTTTTGTACAACCATCCTGCTGGTCCTTTGGTCCCACTATTTCCGCCACGATGACTACAACATACTGCAACCTTGACCATCAATGATACGATGCAGACCACATCCGTGATGATCACTCGAGTCACTGCAACAAAGACAACGTCAAAAAAGAACCTGGCAACAAGACAAACAAATGACAGCAACAGCAAGCAATAACAGACTGACTGAAACACTGTAATCACCAATTCAAGATCATGAATTGATATTCATATATTATGTGAAATATGAATTATGAATATGATGGTTTGATTATACGAGTGTAAATATGATTAATGATTACAATTGATTGCATATCACTACCACTATGATATAAATACGCATAGTAATTAATCAACATCGTCCTTATGTATAGTCATGAGCATCACTATTAGACTATTAACCTCATCATGCTCGTAATCGTTATCATCGAAATTAGGGGCCCAACAAACAGATAAGCTTTACAATGTTATACAATGTTATACAATGTTATACAACTCAACACATTTATTGAGACTTGAAAAGATTTGAAAAGTAGACCTGCATGCTGAAACCTGGGGGTGGCAACCTGCAAAGTAGTCAAATGCCGCATGAAATGGTGAATCTCCATGATCTTTGCATATCTTTGCTATTTCTATAAGTCGCTGTGGAGGTATATTGTGAATTTTTGGCATTGTTCGTGTTGAATCGCCAAATGACATGCTCCTGGCACCAAAAGATCTGAGTAAGTTTTGAGGAGAGCATGAGTACATGAACCTCTTTCGGAATAATTACTGGATGCTGCATCATGCTAGTGGGGCAGGATTGTTGTGCGAACAGTTGCCGGGAACTCAATGAGCAGAGAAACATTGTTGATTCAATCATTCAATCATGGCAACCCAGCGGTTGCATAATTATCGTAATTATGCAGTACGACTTTCTGCTGGACAAACATGATGTTTGGGACGAGGCGAAAGTATCCCACTATGAGGTGATGTTTGATGAGGCTCCATTTGACACTTGTCCTGTTATGTCCTGTTGCACTGTCCCGGGCAAAAAGCAAAAAGAGACCTTCGCTGGTAGCACCAGCTTTTGCTCGGCAGGTGGTGCCTGAGGATCGCTGGGTTTCAGCCTTCAACATAGGGCCTGATTCTTATGGACAACAGCGATTCACAGCCGATGAAATCAGAGGGATTCTTTTGTGACAACTTCTCCAACAAGAGTGTCATTTATCAGATTACTTTTGCACAACCCAAGGCATCACTTGCAACCAGATGGCTCGGTGGACAGGCTGCTTCCGGCGAAAGCTCTTGAGTCCACTGATGTCTACTGTATATATATATAGGTATACTGTATATATATGTATGTATGTGTGTGTACACGTCCAGTCCGGCAATGACATTTGTGCCCCTACATGGATCCAGACCGTGGAGCTGTGTGTGCTGGGAAGGAAAGAAAGATAAACAAACATGTGAATGACCATGACAGGGACGTCACACTGGGAGATATCATGCCAGTTTGCTCGCATAAGACTTTTGAGATTAAACCTGGCACACACTTCTTGACCTTGGCTGGCCTTTAGCCTTCGGCTAGACTCGAGATGGCGATAGAAAGAGAAGCGGAGAAAATCACACACTTTCATGCAAGCAGAGCCTTTGATTCTCCCATGGACAACCGTTTCATTGGACAAGCTAGGTGCACTACGAGGGCATGTGCACGACGCCTGAACATCAGACTAAAGCTGGGATATAGCTGACAGCCTCCCAGAGTGGATCTCCTATTAGACTCATTGTTTCTTCAAGGCAACGATTCCTTTCGCAGCATGATATCATATGACATCCACCTCCTATTGACATTATCAGATTTATCAGCAGTTGCTCAACTTGGGCTGAAATCTACTTCAAAATTTAGCCATGGCCATGATGATGTTGCGAGAAGGGCTGAAGAGCAGCCCGTGCGCCCATCTAGAGCTGGCACGTCGAACACAAAGCTATGGATGCTACGGGTCGAACCGGTTGAACCACGTGCATGGCCGTCGGAAAGACTTGCTGTCTATCTCGTGTGTGTCAGCATGCTTGCTTCGTTGCACCAGATGGGTCAGAGCTGTTCCCAGACGAAGTTCTGGCACTCTCTCCAGGGTAGACCTGACTTTGGACAAACTGGAGAATGCTGGGATTTTGGTTTGGGCTGATGGCGTTCAGTCTGAATTACCCATCTCACCAGTATATTTGGCAAAGGACTTGGCACCTTGTTTGCTGGATACTGGAAAGGCTCAGGGAGGCCTGGAAGCCACCCTCTTGGCTCACAAGATCTTGAGTGAACTGTCCTACGAAATTGGCCACATACTGACTCTGCCAGCTGCTGAGCGAGCTGGTCGATTGGATGGGCTTATGGATTTGAGCCCGCCCAAGAACCATCAGAACCACAGACGGGAGTTGAGGCGTAGGCTGCATCAGGCTTTGGACAACATGGTCCGATGGTTCTTGCATGCGCCTGAGGTAAATTTGGCAGATATTCATAGGGATTCAGTTGAATCGCTTCGTGCGTTTAGCTCCATGGCGATTGTCAGAAAGCGACAGCTGCGGAGGCTTTGCCAAAGCAGCGTAGCCTTTTCCACCAGCCCTCCCTCTGAAATAAAGGAAGAGGAGGCTAGCGTGGATGCCGCAGCCGTACATGGCCTGAAGCAGTGGAGCAAGGCCTTCAAGGAGTGGTGCTTCCGAACAGTCTGCTATTACTTTTTGTTGGATTCAGAGTTGAGATGCAGGTGGTTGACGGGCAGCCGTTCAGAGCGATTCAGAGTGACCGTTCTAACTCACACTTTGCGAAAGATTGTTGCCCAGAGGGATCAGAACCTCCCAAGGCTTTCTCCGGATGCTTGGGCTTCTGCGGTGCGAAATGCTGCTGCTGAAGTTCTAGTGGACCGTCCGCGCTTTCTGGATGTGGGAAGTTGCAGCAACTATTTCGGAAGAATCCATGGAGAATCCTTGGATGTTACGGCCCTGGACCTCGCCCCAGGACATTCGTCAGTGCTGGGCTGTAATTTCTTAGAGTTGAAAATAGGTTCTGGATCCCATATGAAAATACACGATGGACCAGAAGGTCTTGTTGCAGAGGAGCTTCCTGCCAATCACTTCGATGTTGTCATCATGGCGTTGCTGTTCTCCGTGCTGCCAAGCCCTGAAGCTCGAGGAATAGCTGCGGCGAAAGCTCGCAAAGTGTTGAAAGATTCAGGACGTGGCCTCCTGATCATTGCAGATACGAAGGGCACAGTGGGGCGTCACTGCGATCTAGCAGCTAGGACCAGCAAATGGGTGAAAGCAGTTGAAGCCAACGGCTTCAAACTGGCCAGCGATCCACAGTTACACTTGTCTCGCGAACAAGTAAAGGGTAGGAATGGATACTGGCAGCGCTCCTTTTGTTGGGCCTTTTGGACTGATGAAATTCTGTCGGGACAAGCGCCAGTTCCAGTTCCCATTCTCAGCGATTTGCGGACACCTCGCAGCTTGTCTCCTGAGAGGTTGCAGGCTCAGCAGATGCGCGAAGCCAAGCGGCAAGCGCGTGCCCGCAAAGCTCAGCTTTTGGAGCTTGCCAAAAATGCCAAGAAAAGTAGCCGGCCCCTTTAGCTTACCGCCCTGGGTAGTCTCTGTGACAATATATGAAAATTATACTCCATGAATGCTACTCCAGTGCGGTCACTCCAAGCACTTCTGCTTGTGCTCATTAATTTCATTGTTTTCCTCGAAATTTTGGCTAGTTCCAGCATGTTCCAGCATGTTCCAGCTTTTCTGGAAAGCGATTGCCCGGTTGGAATATGTTGGAATCACGTGCAGGCTTCGGCATCCCGAATTGACAATCCACGATCTTCCAGATGAGATGCATGAGATTGAGGCTCGTTGTACACATTGCAATCTTTCCATGACTCATTTGATTGCACTGTAGTCAGGAATGTTTTTTCCACTTGAATCCATTTGATATACTTGTATGACATTGTATGATGATTCCCTTGCCTTATATGCATATATGCCATATATAGTGATTATAGTGTATATACATACATACACACTCCCACACACATTCACTATTATAATATACAGTGTATATATATATAATGTATAATATATATATATAATATATATAATATATTATATATTATACGTATTATATACACATATGATTATATGCATTATTATTATATGTTAGATTATCCTCATGCATGTAGTAATATATGCAATGTATTACATGAATATATAAAATATTATCTTTATGGCATCTACATTTTTGTGTATCACTGCATTGCCTTCCTTCACATCGCCTTTTTTCCAGATTCTTCCAGGTTTCTGTTGGCCTTTCTGCTGCCTTTGGTGGAGAAAACGTCCACTGGAGCAAGTCAGAATCCCAGCAAGCATTGTTACATGTCAGGATCACAGATAGATTCTGTTGCTGCCGGCACTGCCCCAACTAAGGCCAAGCAAACCTTGCCGCGTGCTGAAGGCCTCCGGTAAGGGTTGAAAGAGGTGACACGCAGCTACTAGCAGGTGGATGAAGCAGCATTGTTCTCGTCTTTCATGTGAAAGCTTTGGCCGGCCTCAATTCCAAGTGACATGCACCTTTACTTCACCTGTCTGCCAGGCAGGCTTCCAGCCTTTACCCCCGCTTCCGCCGCTGCCGACCGTCTTGAGCATCAGTAGAGCCTTGTCAAGATAGGTGTCCTGGAAGGTGCGGAAGCCACATGAAGCCACATGAAGCCACCACAGTACAGTGTGCATTACCGACTCCCATCCGACTCCCCACTATTACTATATATCCCACTACAACGTGTACAGCGGAGTTAGCTGAAGCCCGACCAGCTGCAGTCTTTCTCCCATCCACATCAATATTCACAAGATTTCACAAGCAGGGCCAGTGAAATGGCATATTTTTATCTCACCGGCTCACCAGGTATCACCAGGTGTTTCAGTTTTGTCAAGTGATCATTCTGATGTAAACTGCTGAGCCAAAGCTGAGGAGCCCAAGTTCGATGGATTTTGCCGAAGGAGGGCACCAATGTGCATGTTCTTTTTTGTGAATCATAACTTTTTTTTTGGGGGGTTGATTACTAACATTTACTAACATTACATAACTTTACTATATACTGTATACTGATTCTTGTTCCAATTCGTTCATCGCTTCCTGCTTAAAACGGCCGCCTCTTGGGAGGAAGAATGTTCAGAAATTACAGTCGCCATTGCTTAAACCATCTTAAACCTGACTAACAGCGCAGGTTTCGGGGGGTCGCTTTCCCTTTTTTCACCTTTTTTTCACTCCGGAGGAGCCTGCTCCACTATGCTTTCGTTTGAGGATGCGCGAACGCGGTGCGAAGGTCCCTGATGTAAGTTTACTGTGCTCTACTATTTTTTGGTTGCTTCCAAAGAGAATAACTTTGAAATCAATAATAATTAATTGAGAATGAATCATGCATTCAGCCTTTGCAGCTCACCTTCAGAGCTCGTGATCTCACTCTCTTGATCCACTCCAGTTTGCCTTGTCAGGAATGGTTCTGCTTGGATTCTTTTGGTCATGCACGCTTGGGCCTCAATAGCAGGGCGTGCTGGGAATGGCCAAGCTCCTTTGAGATGCTTTGATATGATTTAAGATATTGCCCTCAAAGACAAAGGACGATACTCGGCCAGGTGATGAAGACACCACGTTGGCTTGGCGCTCCCGGCTGGTGCCTTTAGCCATGCCCTCAGGTTTGTCAATAATATGTCAACATTTTTGGGAGGCAGAGGTGCAAGATGGTGCAAGAATAAAGTTTGCAGGGCTGCCTTTCGTCGCTTCTTCCATTTTCTTGCTCCTTGTGCTCTTCGTCTCACGTTTTTCTCTTCTGAGGGCTCAAAAGTACTTTAATTTAGACTTGTTCTTCAGGTTGAAGGCCTGTGGGTCAGCGCATTTGGTGACTTTGACAAACGGAAGTCCTCTACACCAGGGGCTGCGAGGGTTCGCAGCGCTGCTATCTCAGAGCTTCTTATTACAGATTCCATGCGGTCGAAGGCCATTGAGCATGTTGACCATGTAGGCATTGGTTTGCAGGCTCGATAATCTGAAGCTGGCAAATTGATGATTTTGCGATTTGCTTAGGTCGACCGGGCAACAGGATCCGTTGAAGTCGAATTTGTCAGACCTCAAGATGACTTTTGCATTGGCAATCCCATCATGCTTTAATAATTACGCGGAGAACGCGTGAAGCGGACATTGATAGAACCGTGAAGCCATGGTCATGGCATGTATCATCATGTATCCTGACATATTTTGCTCATTCCCAGCGCGCTGGGTGGATTTGGATGGCAGGTGGAGTTCCTACCTCCGTACTGCTCTCAGATAAGTTCGCAGCTGGCGTGCAGCTGGATTTGTACGTCATGCCAAGGCGCTGGCATGCACGCAGTGCTCGCAGAAGTTGGGATTGGTCCAGGAGCTCATCACATTGGCAGAATATGACGAAACGAAACCATTATACATTTAAAAAGGACCAGAGAGTTGCCTTTGTCAATGTTATGTCAATGTGATCCTTTGTGCAGCTATTCAGTGATCAGGACGAGGTACACACGATACCGTTTGCCTGGATCGAGGTCCTGTTTTGTCAAACTTTTGCTGTGTTTGTCCAGAAGTTTCTCTTGCCATGACGTTGCTGTGCTTGAGCTGAAAGCAGGACCAGAGAAGATTTTCTGCTCATGCAATTGTTTGAACATATTTTTGCTGCAAGTTTTGACTTCTCAAGAAACGGCGTTGCCGTCGTTGCCATGCCGCTTCGAGTGGAAGGAATCTCTAGGAAAAGGCGAGATTGGATGAGATTGAACCATGTTCATCCAGGTTCATCCAGGTTCAAAGTGCTAAGTCGGGTCTGGCTGCTACCATACCGTGTGTGTAATATTTGTATATCTTTGCGCATCTTTGCACAGAAAAAGAGCTGTTTGCAGGTATCAGGCGTATATTGTTGTTGGAATTATAGAAAAAAATATAATCAGGATGGTCAGGCGAAATATATGTCTGAAACTGCCCTTTCCATCACTTTCCAAGATGCTTGTCATGTAATGTCATGGATGTTGCATGAGGCTGTGCCTTTTGGTACTTCAGGCTCGAAAAAAGTTGCTTTGCTGCAAATATATGCAAATATAGCAATGCGCACTGGGGTTTTGTGCGGCTGGCATCATATGGATTCATATGGCATCATGGCATTCTCTCGCACTGGAACGATTCTGTGGGCGTTGAGGCATTCTGGTCGCCAACCTGCGCAAGCACCCCCTGATCCTACAAGTGCATCCCGGAAGCTTGGTTGATCTTGGTTGTATTTCTGTGGTGCGTGATCAATTAGCCAATTAGTCAACTACTAGTCACTAGTCAATTTTTGGTCAATTATTTGAGACAATTGCATTCATTTCTTGCATTTTCTTACTCTATATTTCATGCATGTTCATGATGGTGTGATTGTACTAAAGTAGCATCAGTCAGTTCTATAATGTACTGTATCACTATAAACACCCTATGCTTCTATCTGCCATAGGCTAGGACATAACATATTGAATCGTATTGATCACATTATCACCCCCAATTGTCTCGTATGTAAATTCAATCAAAAGAAGGAGATTGAAGGAAATCATGCTGGACATTGATGCACCCCTTTCCACGTTCCGGTATGTCCTTTCAACGTTCCGTCCTTTTTGTTCCACATTCCAATATATAGGCGTTCCATGGTTTGTCCACCGTTTGTCCTGTTTCTCCATTTTTTTCAAAGCAAACCACTTTCCCCAAACAGGGCCAGATTTCTCCAGAAACTACTAAACTATACCCGTTGAAATTTTTGTTACTAAATCTGAGGCCTCAGGGCCGTTACAGAATGGTTTTTGGCTACCATTTTGTGCAAAATTTTGACCCTGGGTTCTGCCATCTTGTAAGTGGACCCCCC
>Ga0126342_10001915_pt1 | contig 31044 bp, 25 predicted proteins | sample Cyp1metagenome_FD_92528 | JGI IMG/M metagenome (GOLD analysis project Ga0126342, IMG submission 92528) | Coral microbial communities from Lord Howe Island, Old Settlement Bay, Australia - Cyphastrea 1 metagenome | ecosystem: Host-associated > Invertebrates > Cnidaria > Coral ...
TATGTTATATTATATTATATTGTATTATATTATATTGTATTATATTATATTATATTATATATTATATTATTTTATTATATTATGTTATACTATATCATATTATACTATATTATATTATATTATATTTTATGATGAAATATTATATTGCATTATATTATATAATATTATGTTATGTTATATTACATTTTATTATATTATATTATATTATTTTATTTTATTTTATATTATATTACTTTATATTATATTATAGTATATTACATTATAATATATTATATTATGTTACATTATTTGAAGTTATATTATATATATATGACCAACAAAGGTTGGGAATGCCGGGATGTTATCGAAACAAGAGAGGTCAATCTCCAAGACTTGAGGATATCACCAAAACTCAAATGGCCCAGCAACATTTCCTTACAGATATCCAGACATCCATTGACCTACCCCATTGACCTACTGGGTCTACCTGGAAGATCTCAACCAACATCTAGAACCCGGGCTTATGCCAAGTGTCAAATCGGATCCATTTTTGGGATCCCTTATTATGATCCCACATGCCCCATGGTGCTGGAATATGTAGCAACATTTACCACCAAAATGACCATGTCAAGCTATTTACTGATGGGATCATGGTGGCCTTTTTGCGGAGCGCAGTTCGTCGGTGCAATCTTTGGGCACATGTCTAGGCTGTCTAGGCAGCGGTTTGGGATTAGGGGCCGCCACATTTGCTTCCGGAAAAGTCATGTTGTAATTACAGCATTCCAAAAAAGATTGGAAGCTTAAATATTCTGAAAATCACAAGTCCATCAGTGGTTTATGGATCAAGTATAATCAAGTGGTATTCTGGAAAGTAGGACATGATGGACATTTTTCATGCCCCTGGGGGGAAAGCATTCCCGGAAGCTCGAGAGTGGAGTCCCCAATCCCGGCTAGCCCAAGAGTTCTTCGGCACCTCAAAAGGGAGAGCTGAGGGCTAAAAACCAGCTGAGGTGGGCCCTGTTGGGCCTGTGCTTAACACATGATTTTGTTTGGGCTCCGCTGCTCAAAACACCTGTAAATTATTGAACTAAATCTCATAGCTGGCCACATTCCTTTCTGCTAGGTATACTTACACACCCCCTGGATAGATACTAAGCCAATCTGGAACCTTGACAAACTTGCCCTAAATCCGCGTGTTTTGTTGGTGGTTGAGTAACAAACATCGTTGATAATTACATTTCAGGCCATGGCTTTACCCTTTATATAATGTGGCTGGCCAACTTGTGTCATCTTTTTTCTAAGTGCATATCCACATTGTCCCAGATTGATCATATGTCAACCCCGGATGAATAACCCCCGACGAGCTCACGAATCCTGAGTTGACATAGGAAACCCCAAAACACGTAGAGAAAACATCTATTGCAATATTAGCAGGATTCATTAGCAGGATTCTACACACACATATATATATAGTTACATATTTTATTTTTTTTGCATCGTCTTGGGGTATGCTATTGGTTGAGATTGCCCCAGTTTTGAGATCACCACCTACGTTTGAAGCGCCGCCTTCGTTTGAAGGGGCGCGATCGACGCTGCGGCTAGGCACGTGTCCAGGAAGAATGAAACCGTCATGATCCACCCGTTGACAGTCATCACTGCAAGGTGGGGCCCCATAGTCTAATAGTTAGACAACTTGGTCTATGAATATGAGCGAAAACTTATATATATATATATATAACTATAACTATATGAATATGACCAGTGAGAACTCGTATGACCATATATATATATATAAATCTATATGAATATGACTCATATGATGGCTGAATATGATGACATATGATAACTGCAGTTCAAAAATGTAGTTATCGCTATAGTTACATGGGTTTATAAACCACCCACCTGGGGATCATCACCTTGTAGATCTCGATTTTCACCTGTGAATGTCCCGTGTCAAGCTGATGTGGTTGTGCAACGATTGCCTTGTCACAAGTCGCAAGCCCCGAGAAGTTGGAAACCATGAAAAATCTCAATAAATCATGAAGGAATATATCACCTACAGCATCGCTGGAGAAAAAAAATCACAGAAACAATGTAGCTATACGTATTCTATCTTTCTTGGGACCTCGTAAGTGTTGAAAGGAAGAAAACAAATGAAGCAATCCGGGAACGTTTTCCTTCTGGCTCTTCAAAACCCTGAAATCAGCGCATCTACCTTGAACCTGGAGAATATCCTGGATCATACTGGGTCATACTGGATTCCTGAATTTTCCTGCTATTTTTCTTATACTTTCAGATTACGTTTGAGACGCAGCGCTCCGCAGCATGTCTCGGCCTTTTGGCAGAATCGCTCACCGCAGGGGCCAGCTAATCATGGCAGGCAGCACAGACCTATAAAATCAAGCTATAAAATCAAACCATCCATTCCAATCAATGTCTATATAATGTCCATTGATAATGATAAACCATGTTTTTTTTGTGATGCAGAAAATGGTGGTTGAATAGGTCTTTAAACATATATATTATTACATACAGACCCCGAGGTTTGCCCAAGACCAGAACAGCGTAAATACCAGGGAATTCTATACGACGTCAATCAACAGGAGGTATTTTATGTTCAATTATGTTGCTAGGGTGTTAACCAGAACATGTTGCTTCTACATAGTTTCTACATACAGTATCATATGGAATTTACCATACAATCATTGGATTTATTTTAGTGTTTCAAGAAGATATCAAAGTCTCCCGGCCCCATGGAACAAATAACCATACAGTCATTAGGGTGTCTTTGAGGGTTTCAAAAAGATATCAAAATTATCATCATCATCATCATCATAATCATCCATCATCCATCATCCATCATCCATCATCATCCATCATCATCCATCATCTCCATCATCTCCATCATCATCATCATCATCGTCGTCGTCGTCATCATCATCATCACCACCATCAACATCAACATCATCACCAACACCAACATCAACATTAACATCGTCATCAACAAATAGATATCAAAATTATCATCATCATCATCATCGTCGTCGTCGTCGTCATCGTCGTCATCGTCGTCATCAACATCATCATCATCATCATCATCGTCATCTTGGCTTGCCCGGACGCTCGTTGCAAGTCCGGTCAAACCTCAAGGTCTTGCAGTAGTATTAGTACATCATATTCATATTGTCTCTTGTTCAAACTCAGGCAGCTATGCCTGTGCCATTGTCTGAATCTATGACCCTGTTGTGGTGTGCATCTCTTATCCTCTCAGTATCCTGAAGTTTCATCGAAGTCGTCTCCGCAGGACCATGACATGATTGTCATGCACACCTCGAAAGCGCGGTAGCCGCGGTGGGATGCCAATTTGAGGGCGGAAATTTGTGTATTTTCCAGGCAGCAACTGAGGTTAAGAACCTCAAAACATTATTTATAGAATTCACGTGCTAACCCCGTAAATCGTACCGAAAAGTGCTGTAGTTTGGATGATTGAACCCAAACTTTCCAAAGTTTACATCAGGCGTCAGGAGCTACAGCTGTTAAAACATGGGTTGCAAAATGTCTGCATAGATGACTAAACATAAATCAAATCAGTAGGGAAACACCATGTACCTACATGTACCTAAATTCCAGGTACCTAACTTGTGTAGTATCTATGCAAGGAAGTCCCCCTCCGAAAAAAAGGCCCGCTATGCCAAAGTTGCGAGGAAAACATGGGGGAAATCATCGGCCCGTGCCATTTGTTGAGGTTTATTATATGTTTTCACCCTCAAAAAATGATGAAAACGTGACGTCACGGCTTAATGTGGCATACCCCCCAACAACAAAAAAAACAATGTTCTATCTTTCTCGGAATGACTATAACCTGTGATGTTATTAAGGTATATATTATATAACCTATATATGACTATAACCGTGACATACCCCCCCAAAAAAAACAATGTTCCGTTTTACTACCAGTGGATGGTCGAAACATGTGGAACTGTAGAACTCATCCCTTAATGGTAGCATCATGGCAGCCATTGTGTTTGCCAGTATAGCAATCCCCGGAAAGGTAGAACAGAAAAAATCCTATACTGCAAAAATGATAATTCACCTTTGAAATCTGTTTCCACTCCAACACCAGGCCCAGTTACAGGGCCCTGTAGGCTGCGACTCTGAAGTGTTTCGAGCAAACAGTCCGAAACCTGGGGGTAGGGGTGCGATCTCTTTTTGTGGTATGGTCATGCCAGTCCATGGCAATCCAAGCATCATGAGCGTAAAAATCCGAAAGGGATTGATCAGATTGATCACCACCCCATGGGGGTTGCTCATGGAAAGCAGTAGTCCCGAAAGAACTGGGTAGTATCACCCCTATAGAGATCTACCAATTGCTATTTTGCATGTATTCTTGGCACTGCCAAATTGATGTTCAATCGTACTAGTATCTAGTTTCATGAAGATTCAGTGAAGGTGCCGCTCCATACAAAGGAGCCATTTTCTATAGCTATGTTAGACTGCCAGAGGCTAAGCCAAAGATAAACACATCCACCACCAACCAGGTCCGTAGGTCCGCCTCGGCCGATGGATTGATCAACCAATATCCAAGTTCGGTGGTATCCTCATGATTGACCTTCATGTTTGGTGCCAAAATGCATCACTTCACAATTTCAATCCCTGAAGTGCAAATGGTTGTAGCAGCATTTCTACTGCACAATTCCCATTCTTTGTGGCTTAACTGGCTTAACTCCCTCTTTGGTCAGAGTCAGAATCTGCATGTTTTTTTTTGCTTCATCCCACATACAGGGTTTTCCCCTAAATTGACTATGCCACCAATCTATGGCGTGGGAAAATGGGCGAGCACCACCCCTGAATCCCTAACCCCAAGTTCCGTACCATAAATACCCTCCAGTAAAATCACATAGACTCTGGCGGAGTCGGGGGGTTGGAAGATTAGTGAAACCACTAAAAATTAGTGGTTTTCAGGGTCAAAACTGTTAATTTACCGGAGGCTATGTTCATTGTTTTTCCAACTAGACATGGAGGTTTCCTAAAGTAAGGGTACCCTAAAATCATCGATTTTACTATTAACTTACCAGAGGCTATGAAATTCTGACAGTATATGCAGCCCAAGTGAGACAATAATATAGTATAATATACTACATGGGTAAATCAGCTATGTTATGGCAATGTTCAATAGCAAACTCTTAGTTTACCAGAGGGAAATATAATATAATACCATAATAATCCCTTCCCCCTAAAAAAATACCCCCTAAACGAAACCATGGTTTTGTAGGGAATTTCCACGTTCCATTGGGACCATAGAAATTGGGTGTTTAATATTAGGGTCATGGGATTAATGATCACGAACCATAAAGTGAGCAAAATAAATCCGGCTGGTTGAAAAATGAGAGGACATGTACTGTGTAGCACAGTATGAATTGTAAGGATACTACGTGGAATATACCATCTGGATCCATCTGGTTGGTGGTTTGAACCCCTCTGAAAAATATGGAAGTCAGTTGGGATCATTATTCCCAATATATGGAAAGTCATAAAATTCATGTTCCAAACCACCAAGTATATATATATATATCCCCACTCCCCAGTCCTCTCCGCACATTGTAGGAACACCATCAATAAACCAACTTATAAATATTGGTAACTGTAGATATTGGTAACACTTACCCTCCAGTAAATTAACATAGACCCTGCCAGATAGGGGTTGGAAGGCTAGTTTCCACTAAAAACTGGTGAATTTCAGAGTCAAACTGTTAATTTACCAGAGGGTAACTTATAATAATACCATAATCACCGGAATCTTCGCCACCCGGACCACTTCGCTCCAAGAAACACTGGAGCCATCGCCCGTGAAGACCGCTGTACAACGAGGGACGGGCGCCTCGGTTGGGAAAGCAAAGGATTCATTGGAGATTCACCAGGTATAACCACCTTATGTACTATATATATATATAGTATACTGCAATAGAATATATATATATATAATAACAATATACCATTTTGAATTGGTTTCACGAATCTTCCGAGGCCTATCTGGAAAGGTCTATGTGATTTTGATAGCCATTTCAATTGGACATTGATGGATTATAGGCCCCAAGAAAGGCTAACTAATAGGAACTCAAATGCAACATCAATGGTTGCAATATAGTGTGGATAAAGCTTGTAAATTGTAATCTTGATAAATTACTGTATTGATACGATATCAAACTATATATACCCGTCTGGATATATGGGTTTCAAACTGGAGGATTTATATAGCACGATATAACTACAACTTTTTTCAAGCGCAAAGAAAATACCAAGCTGAGGATTTATACAGGATAGATAGGTATATATATATATACACCCTTGTGAACCAGGCTACTTCAAATAAGACTGAATTAATTTCATATTACGTGTATATAACTGTATATATATATATGTATAGCCCAATGATTTCTTAGAACGTGATACTCATATTGTTTGATAGAATCAAATAAATTGTCACCTGAAATAGGGATAAGGCATGGCTACCCCTACTGTGCATTCACCATCATTCCAGTGATGAAGCAGTGAGGATGTTAGAAATTGTCCGTATATGTCGTATATGTATGTACATCAAAACTGGTTGGTGGTTTCAACCCCTATGAAAAATATGAAAGTCAGTTGGGATGATTATTCCCAATATATGGAAAAATGAAACATGTTCCAAACCACCAACCAGATAAAATATGTTGGGAATACAATGGAGCATGGGGCTGGGGAGAATTCAACTTGAGGTTGGGGAAGTTGCCGGGAAGGACAGCATGGTGCCAAGGGGTGCAATTGGGAGAAAAAAAGCAGCAAATCAAAGACTGGATCTAGCAACAAACATGGTAAGGGGAGATGCAAAGAGAGAGAAACATGGGTTTGAACACCGCTGATGCGGATTCAGCAAACAGAAAACAATGGGAACTTTACCAACAACAACTGAAATCAAACCATCAGCAATCGGGCACGGTATTGCCCTGTTCTACAGATCTGATCATAACAACTAGCGTGTGAATTTAGACCATTTTGAACGCCAAATAACATGAAATTGGCGGATATTCTATCAAGCGATATACATACTCCTGGATGGCGAGTTTTGTCTAATCCACCGGACCAAATGGACGAAATGACCACAAACGCAGGAACTGGTTCGAAAACTCCTCATTTGTGCTCAAATACAAGAACTACGAGACAGTGTTCTATCAGTTTCATCGATTTTAAACGTGTTTGCATAATATGAAGGTTTCCATATTGGGGGACCCCCATCTCATCCATTTCAATCTGTTATTTCCATCATAAACCATCCATTTTGGGGTACCGCCATTGTATGGACACCAATATGTTGTTTCTTTAAGTGCATGAGTGAGCTCCCCAAGTTCTATGGTTAGGCTGTCACTTTAGTGTTGCCCAAGGAAGCAAGACCACACATTTGGGGAAACAAAGCATGCAACAAACACAGCTTATGGTCCTGGTACAGTTTTGGCCCTTTACCAGTTATAAGTACTTATAACCCCATTTTACGGAATGTATAATCCAATTTTTAACCTATCATTTATAGCTGGTAAACGGCCAAAACTGTAGAGCGCCAAGAGCTTCCAAGAAACGTTTTGTCCATGTTTGATAGCCAAAAAATGGTCATCTGCTTATGCACATATTTTCCATAGCCAAACACATCCAAAGGATTTTTTACTAGCCATCCAAGGTTGTGGATGAACCATATTGTGACCTCGCTATCATCATTCACCAGGTCACCATGCTAATCCTTTGTTTGGGAGCATCTCACTTCTGGTGGTGTCATGTCATCCCCAAAATATTCTGGGCCTCTGGAGATCAGCATCCCGAACATGTATAATTATCATATATATGTATACAAGTCTAATTGGAACACACGTGATTGAACGGCCAAGTTAGGGCGGCTATCTACAATCCCAACTATTGGTTGGGCAAAACAATGTATACCTAAAACTTCAAACCACCGAGCTACCATAGATAATAACCACCACAGCTTGGAATAAACGAACCCTCCCAAAAAAAATAAAACAGAAAAAACAACAAAACAAAAACAATCAAATTACCATCATGTTAAATTTTCGTTTACCTTTCTATCTTTTCTTGGGGGTTAAAGCAGCCCCTCGGCATCCGCACGCCGTCGCTGTGGCCCTCTTTTACGGAGCTCCGGCGCGCCACCTGAGCTCACGGGTAAACTGACCTCCGGTGATATTTGTTGGTTTATTAACCATACAAGGTGGTGCCCCCATAGTTAGCTAGGTTGGTTTATAACTCCAATAACTATGGACTATGGTTTATGGTACCTAAAACTATCGTTAATGGGAATATAACCGATTTAAAACTGGGAAGGATACCACCTTGTAGGAACACAATAAATAAACCAACTTATAGATATTCGTAACTATAGATATGGTAACTAGCGGTATTTAAATATTGATAACTATAGTTGATTTAAACACCATACTACTTCGAAATCGATTTTACTGTGGAAACTATAGATACGGTAGATATACTCATTGTAGTTGGCTTATACATTTACGCCGTTAAGTATAGAGATATACCTACCATAAACCATAAACCCAAGAGTTATTGGAGTTATGTTCACCAGCTTGGCGATTCCAGGGGCAGCACCTTGCACCAATGGGTATTTTTGGACCTAGAAATGGCAGCAAAAAAAAGGTGAAAGTCTGAACATTTGAGTCATATCTCTGCCATCGAACATACCCAGCCTCAACACACATCTCAAAAGTATATCTCACCACCAGTTTTTGTTGGCAATCATTCTTCAAAAGATATGAGCCTACTATATCAACCTACTATTTTTTTGGCCTCGATATCAACCTACTTGGCCCCAAGGAACCGCCGCCATTTTCCAAGGAACAGCCGCCACAATGCGGTCGCCCACATGAACTTCACGTTCCGGATGTTCGTCGTTCCACTCCTATCCCATGAAAGCCAACCAAGGAAGCGGACTATGCCAAAATAAAAACTAAACAATGGGTATACCCAATGATAAACCAAAATTGTGTTTTTTGTTTTGAACATTTGGGTTTAGCATATTCTTAGTTGTTTGCTGGTTGAAGGCTGATAAAGATACCGATTTGAGAGAAACCCCGCGCTCTTTCATGGAAGTGCTGATAATGCTGGCGATGTCCCAAAATCAGTGTGGATTTTACCTTCAATCATCCCAGTAATGATTTACGCATTTTTAAACATATTAAAGCCACATTCCGGCAAACAATAAGCTAGAGGGATCCCAAAACAAGCAAATCCACGACCACATCAAAGAGTTTCCAAAAAGAGGTGTTGTTACGTCTTATGTAATGCTAGAGGAATTGCTATGGAAACCTGCAGGCATCAAACAACCATAGGAACCCATTACTTCACCTTGCCAAATGGGATCATCATCAAACCAAACGTTCAGTGACCTATAACAATGTATGGCATAGAATCCCTAAGAATCCTTGTATGGAATATTTGCCTACGGATGGATGTATGTTCCTGGAGCTTACGGATGGTATGTAGGTTCCCAGGGCCTACGGACGGTATTTATCGAAAATCGATTGTCGAATTTGTTGCTGTTGCAGCCATTTCATATCATGCAGCCTGGTAGCGAACATCGAGATGGGTTGTCTGGACCTCGAATACCACTCTGCAACGTTGTTTACTGTTCAATCCTTAAGATTAAGGGCTTGTCTTCATGGCCCAGGTCCATCATGGCTCCATGAAGCGAGCTGCCATTTCAAGCCGTTCCCCGAGATATGCTTTGACGTCGTGCTTGGTTATCTTTATATTATCACCTTTAGATTTTTTACTTTTTTGTTCTCCGTACATCCGAGGCCAATGGGGTACATCAGCTTCTTCACGTAGGAAAACATCCCATGGTGAAGGTGCGCCCTCTGTGCACCCCTTTGCGGATCAGCAACTCACAAACCCCACCAACTTATCCAAATGGAGTAACTTACCCACATGAAATTATAATATATATATATGGGCTTCTCTACTTGGTCAGTTTGTGGGGTATGAGAATTGCTGATCCTGGCATGTCTCCGCACTGGCCTGGAACCGGTGGATGTTTGATCTGCAATCCTAAAACCCCATTGACAAATTAAAATAGCATGTAATATCAATTGTTTTGGGGTGCAATAGCCATTCAATGGGGTTTGAGTTTTGAAATCAAAATTTTGCAGCCGGGCATTTCTTTCACCGAGCGGTTTTAGTTGCTCAAATCTGCAAAGCAGCGTCGTTGGTCTCCTGGGGGAACCATGGCAGACGAAGCAGCTAGAACCCCAGTTTTCTATCAAGATCAACTTTGGCTTTCCCCAAATGGTGGTGCCATTTTTTTGATGCATCTACCTTCTTCAAGATCATCGGATTTGGTGGCTTTGATTTTGGGAAGACACCCCAACATGCACTTGCACGGGAAAACCTATCTGACCAGTTAGATTTCAAGTGCAGCATTCAAAACTCAGGCTGGAGCCCTTAAGCTTGGCCCTGAAGCCTATGAGTCGATGTTGGAGGACTGAAGCATATGGTAGATATGTTTCAGTACTTTACATATTGATACATATATATATATATGCGCCTTTTTATATATATATATATTGAAACAAAAATACTATATGATATAAATATATATATATGTATGAACCCACTGAAGTAAATATGTGTGATGAGCTGCTGGTGCTGTTTTCCGCAGGAAATGGTGCACACCTATGTGATCCAGCACGTGGACTTGCACAAGCTTCGGAACAGCAAGACCAAGGACTTTTTCAACCTAGATGACTGTGGTGGGCCTGACTGTGCACAGGCTCTGGAGCAAAACTTCACTTTTGTCCTGGAATTGTGTGCTACGCTTTCTGGTGCGGACCCATGGCCACGACACAAAAAGTTTAAGGCAGGTTTAGTGCACAGTGTGTGTGTGTGACAATCAGTCAAGTCATATATAGATATTTTTTGTCAATATGTTTTTTTTGCCCATAGGCAATTTGGTACGACGTTGCCACTCGCTACGGTATCTTCTCAGAGGGGACAACGAAGCGGACAATCAAGGCGTGTTTTTTTATATCACTTGTTCTTAATTGAAGTGGGGCCTAGTTCACATTGGGTTCACTATTGGTCTTACAGGCGTGGGCGTCCACCCAGGGTGGCTTTGCCCGTGGTTTGGGTCAGCATGCGCTGACTTTGTCTTCGCGTGCCGCATCGTCAAGGTGCTGTCGCTGTCGTTGTGGTGGTTTCCAGGATTCCAAGCTGTTTCAACATTCAAAAATTTGTGAGGAGTTGGCAAATCCGCCTCATCAAGCAGTGTGTGCAGGAAGCTCTTCAAGCAGGCAAATCTAGTCACTAGTCTGTGTTACGGTCAGGTGTTCGACATTTTGCATTTCAGACTAAAGTTGTTTGGTTTAAGTTTAAGCCTTAAGCATGTCTGTGTTTGCCAGTTCAAGCTCTGGCTGGTGAAGCTGACCCACAAGCAATGCCGGAGGTGCATTGAACCTTTTACCATGCATCATGTTGCTTTTCCTTCCTTTCGATCTGTTTTAATGTTTGACCAAATATCTGTTTATATATATATATTTTTGCATGATGCAGGTTGCAGCAGTTGGCGACGCGTCGAGTTCAACGAGTTCTGATTCATCGCAGAGCAGTGACCAGGCAAGGCCCACTTGCATTAAAAAACAGCACCAGCATCCACCATCCTAAATGTCGATATCTCGACACAAAATATGTCCTACACCCATGAACCAACCACTAATGATTTATGATGTGTGTTTATTGTATACTTTAAATAAATAAATACACATCTATATATATATATATCATAAAAATATATTTTAAAAACAATATACACCCTATTCAATCTTGCCATATTCTTGCCATATTCATCACCCCATGTTTGGTTGTTATACCATCTGCCCCGCGCACAGGTTGTGGAAGTTGCATCCGATGCTGCCAAGGTCCATCTCTGAGACATACAGTGGTGTACTGTTTCAAGTTGATCCCATGTAGATCCTTCGGCTTTGGACTTGATGGTTCAAGATTTTCATGTTGATGCCAAGACCCAAACAGGTAGACACGGCGTTGGAGGTTGTGGCAGCGGAGATGGGGACCAGTTGCGAGGCAGCTGTTTGAATGGTGCTGTTTGGAAATCTTTCGTGCATAAACAACACTCTTTCCTTCATCATTGAGGTATGTAAGATGTACTTTCATGATTGATAGTTAGATGTAATGCAAATGAAACCCTCCAAAATGAAGTTTTCTCTTTTTTGCTGTAAACCTTTCATTTTGGAACAGAAACAGCGCACCTCATATTGAGATATGACATATTACAAACGCTAAACAAGTTTCTTTGCAGGCGTTGAAGGCCAAGACCAATGAGACGGGTGTTCCTGATGTTAGCCACTCAGATTGTGAGCCGGATCCTCTTGAACAAATTATAACATATGTATGCGTGTATGTATATGTATGTAAATGTATGTATATGTATGTGTATGTATGTGTATGTATGTGTATGTATGTGTATGTATGTGTATGTATGTGTTTGTATGTATGTGTATGTATGTGTATGTATGTATGTATGTATGTACGTACGTACGTATGTATGTATGTATCGATATATATATATATATCATTGTTATATAAACAATGCACTTATATAAATATATTTATCTATCAACTTAAACAGTGGGTTCCCTTGCCAACCCCGAGCGCGAACCCAACAAAAAACAGTTTAAACTTTAAACGCTTGCTGGGTCAGTCTTGTTGCTTCGAGCTTTAGGCTGAGAAACCTATGCCAGTATCAATCGATGCTGAAAAGCGGCAAGCCTACAAGGACAAGTCCGGATTGGGGGTGACGGGGCAGCAAGCCAGCGGGAAAATTGTTAGTGACAGGGTTTTGACTTGATGTGGAGAAGATATGAAAATAAATGTTGATGCTATTGATGGAAAAAGTCAACTCAAGTCTGTGTTTTTTAACATCTTTGTTCAGTAGCACCACACTTCTGCATTGCTGCAGGAGAGGATGCCCCTTCTCCCGTCCACCATCAACCTGGACACATCCCTAGAGCAGCAGGCCCTTCAGTTGTCCTCCAATCTTCTCGGTGGGTCTGGAGCAAGTGCTGACCTTGCAAAAGCGGAGGCCAAGGTAGGGAAAGTTTGAAAACAATGGTATTGGTGGTCTTGCATTTGATTATTTTAACTTGGGTGCCAACAAGCTAAGTCTAACAAGTTTGTGTTGTGGGTGTTTCCCTTTAGGTGGTGGCCGCTGCCCGGGGTGAGAAAAGACAGCACGAAGAGCAAGGTGATTCTGGTAAGAAAAAACCACGTGCCAAGGCCAAAGCGAAGGCCAATGCCAAAACCAAGGTAACCCAACCTGCCTCGGCCCAGTCGGGGGAACCTGGGGGACCTGAACCTGCTGATGCTAAGACTGATGATGCTGTGGGTGGTGTGGCACCTAGCGGTGAAGGTGGGGATGACAAACCTGTGCCGGAGCGCAAGACCCGAAAACCGACTGATACAGAGGTCATGAAGAATGCTCGGTCTGAGAAGGACAGGGTCATAGACGATATACCCCCTATATGTTTCTCAAAAATGTTTTGGGCATCATCAAATTGGGATGGGAAGTTGAACCAACATGAGAGGTCCTAATGTATTTGGTAACAATCTTCTATCTCAGGGTTTGGTTGGGTGAGAAACCAAAAAGGGTTTAAAGAAATCTGTTTTGAACTACGTGATTATCAAATATGGTAGATGCGTTATAATTTGATGTCCAAACAACATCCCATTTATTAATATAATATTACTCATGGCTTCTGAATGCCAGGAGCCCTTGCTTCGTGAAGCTTCTGTTCCCATCCCTGATGGGTATGAGCCGCTGAAGAAATCCTATACAATTTATTCGCCCAATGGTACCGGCAGTGGTATCCAGATACTGTTGGACACTAAGTGGATGAATGTACAGAAGCTACTACTTGTAGAATGAACAGCAGTGAAATCAAAAACGTAATTCCATATGTTCATCCCACAAAATATTTATAATATATATATATATACGGCGGCTGTTGCCCAGGTGGTTCTCCAATCAGATGTACGTGAACGAAGTGGAGGAGGGCAATATCATGACTGGCTACAAAGCCAACAGCAAGGGAGGAGTGACTGTATCGGTTGGCAAGCGGGGCGGTTGGGCCACAGCTTTTGCCCATGCCCGAAAGATGGCTGCTTGGGATTAGACATATCAAAGGAATGCTTGGTTGGCGCCCTCTGTTCAAAAACATTTAACATCATGATTTAGTATAATGTTAATACATCGTTTTGTTTCCAGAACAGTTTTGAGCAGCCGGTACGGTAGGGGCATGTTGGTCAAATCAAACTGACTTCACGCTGGCATCAACATGTTCAGTGTGACTTTGGGGTTTCATCCGAACGAGCGGAAAACGAGTGAGCCTGAACTAATATTGGTCGTTCTTCTCCGACTATATTTAATATATCGTTGTTGTTGTACCACCAAAAGGGACCTGCGTTATTATGTGTGTATATATATATATTTATTTATTTATACATATATATATAATATATACACAGAAAACAAAATATTATGGTACTGGGGTAATAAATGGTCTGGGAAGTACGTAGAGCTGTGCACATCACAATGCACGTTGTGGGGTTGATCAACTTTGACATGGACAGTGTGGGGCAAACCTTTGCATGCGTTTCACAGTTTCACCTCTGGTTCACTGCAGGTGTTTTCCTAAAGGTGCCAACTAGTAGTCAGCTGAAATGCCGGCGAAGGGGCGAGGCATCCGTCTTAGTGCCCGGGAGTGCCAACTCCTCCTTTTCCTCGGAGCTCCTGTGCTCCTGAGCCCCAGTGGAATTTAAGTGGGTTAGCTTCATGTTTGTCTCGGGATGATGCAGCTAATTTGAAAACATGTTGTTTAATAAAACCATATTAGGAGTACCGGATTCTAAAGATTGCCCGGCCCAGGATACACCTGGCTGATTTTGTCACACAAGTTGGTGAGCGGGATGGACAAGATTGGCAAAGAGTGGGTGCCTCATATGATTGATCATCATAAGTCATAAAGTATATATCATTTCCAACAAGTATTGTATAAGTTCAACCATGCAACAATTCATGGCATGGCCAAGGATGTGCAGCTTTTGGAGCTATTTTCCGGACAACGTGTTCTCACAAACACATTTAGTGGGCATCTGAGTTTGGACAAATTAAATGTTGTACCTTCTCACCTCATTGAATGCGGCCAAGGGGCTGCCAACATGAAGTCGTGCACGCCCCAGCGACTGACCACCACACTGCAGAGTTGATGTAGGATGCCATGATGCCAAGTCCTGTTGCCGCCGGTCTTGGCGCCCAGGCAATGGTTTGACATCGACGGGCGAGGGACGGAGAATGACTTTTTAGGAGTACAAGGATTCCTGTTCGCTCTGAGGGATACGATGCGGTTATCGCCCGGGGCACTTTTATTTGCAGGTATTCCATGCTCCTCGTTTCTTGGATTGTTGGTATGAACTACAACAATTTCTGTTATATTGTTAATTACTTATCATGAGCATGTTTGGCTCGATGTGAGTTGATTGATGTTGACTTTGAGTCCTCCATCTAAGTTGGGTATGGATGTCTTCAAGTGGTCATTTGCGGTACAAGACCATCCTCGGTGATGAACGAACCTCATTTGCATTCGTGTTTTGACATGCCTGAACGATCATCCCACTCGAATATGGTCAGCTTATATAAACGGGCTAGCTAATCATATATATATATATATTAATAGGTCAATACATTTAAGCGGAATGACCCCCCAAGTGGTCACAGACCCATGGCTGGAACCCAACGCGCTCTTCAAGGTGAGAGATGGGTGCTGTTCGGCAACCGCATTGCGGCCAGATTTGCCTTATTATGTTTGGTGGCCTATGTGTTGAATGCTCATCACGTAGTGACTTGTCATGCAAACACCAACCTATATTATATATATATATATCTATCTATCTACACGCATATATAAATATGTTCAAAACAAACTACTACATTGGAGTCACGATTGCGACATGGCACCTGTAGAAACCAAGGTAGAACAGCCAAGTTCCAGCCAACTAGTGTTCTTCCCATACCTGCAATTTGTATGGCGCCACTACGCGGCCATTTTCAAAAGGTTGTCTCTTGGTGCATTAGTGTCAGCTATACACCAAACAGATTACCAACGAACCTTCTTGTATGTTGGAATTAATTGTCACAGCAGGTTATCCTGTTGGATGATTAAGCCCGCTGTGAACTAAGCTGGATGTGCAACTTTGACCACTTCAGCTTCAAGCCGTCATATCTGGTGGGTACACCGTTTGGGCCTTAACGATGCTTTTTCAATCCTTGCTTCCTCATGTAAGGTTTCATATTGCTTACTGATAACCAATATTATGATTAAGTATTGGTTGGATGAGGTCATGGATCAATGCCCTTCATCATCGCTGTGACCCAAACAAACGAATGGAGATCAAGAACAAGGGTGACACTGGCATGGTAAAGAAAACAATTTCCAAGTCGTCAAACCGATCATCAGTGTTGGTTACTCAGTCATTGGCCTGCATGCTGCTGCTACAAGCTGTTGACTTGTGTTTGTTGAAATTACAAACAGATCAAGATTCTTGTTGCCCAAGGGGAACTCCAGCCACTCACCCTTGCTGGTCCTTCGTCAGGAGCGGTGGCAAAAATTTGAAGTCCAGCCAAGCATACACTCAGTCTTTTGCGGATTGGGTTTTGAAACAACACCAGGTGCAAGGGGTACCGGGTGATGCAGGGACTTGTAGAAACATCTAATTGGGTAAAGTCATCTTATCTAGTATAAATTTGGGGATTGCCCCAGACCATCGATGTAGAGTATGCTTACCAACTTTGGTGCCATGTCTAAACTAGATGCAGGTAAATAGACCACACAAGGATTTCCAAGGTGCTGATGCTTTAGTTCTTTCTGTATCCCAAAGCTAGACACATCGGGTGTTCAAACCTGAATCTGCAAGTGTCCAAACTTTAGACTTTTTTTGGTACGAACCCAACCAAATAAATTTATATTTTTCCCACAAGGAGGCCCAATATTGAGTAAGAAAGACTTCACTATGACCAGCATAAAAAATGTGAAATTGTTATATATGTATATACATGGCAAATTCAAAGAACAACATCGGATCATTATTTTCCTGGGTTAAACATTCCCATGTAGTTCAAGGATACCATGAAAATCTCACTTATATAATGTGATAATTCGTATGTGTATATATATATACACTATATAAACCCCAATTAGTTACATAATGATCCCAGCTGCATTCCCAACACAGTCCAAGAACCGGCCGACAAAACACCGCCACCACCTTGCAGGAAGAACAGTCAGAGGTACATGTGCGCTTGCCTGAGTCGATGCAGCAAGCCCCATATGATTGGTCTCATGCAGACTTGGAACCACTACGACAGCTGCTGCTAGATGCCCAACAAAGGGGTATCTTTGTTCCACAGCCAGGTCTGCCTTTGTAGGTGGGTGGCCCTGACGTTGAGATTTCAGATTCTTTTGACCTATTCAGAACATGTTCAATAAGTCAAATGTGTAGTGCAGACCTGGCCCGTGGGCTACGTAGTATGATGTGGCTTGCCACAACAATTCATAATTGGTTACCTCATCTGCATGAGTGAAATTACCAAATATTAAAAATACAATTAATATGTTTTCACATTTGGGTTGCTGTACCTGCTGCTGGGAGGGACCAGGCTAGTGATTTAGTTTCACGTCCCACCGAGTCACACCGTGACGAGAGCGTAACGAGCGCGTAACGAGGGTTATCGGAAAACAAAAATCGGAATACATAAGTAATACTAAAGGTTATCGAATTTATCGAACATGCGTAACGAGAGCGTAACGAGAGCGAAACGAGATATGAGAATGAAAACGACTTCATGTCTGGAAGCATTTTGTCATCCAAGCCCGCAAACACCCCTTGATTGGGTGATATGGCATCGTCTAGCGATCCGTCCATAGAACCCAATGGGGATGCGCTTCAAGCTGGATATCAGGCACTTTTATGCCAAAATGTTCACATATTGCATATGTTTATAGCGATCATGTTTTTGTAGACTTCCTCCACGGACCAGGCAATGCAATCTGCTCTGAATGCAGCTGTGATGCGGCGATCGAAGCTGTCGAGGGCTGGTGGTGCTCCTGCAGATCTGATGCCGAAGCTTCCGAAAAGGAAGAAGGATCAAGTGACTAAGGATATGGTCAGGGCTCATGTATAGAAAGTAGTAGTTTATCAACACTATCTTTTTTAATATACTTGAAAACATATAGACGTTCCCTGAAGGATGCCCGGGAGAAGGTTACCCCGGACCCCAAACTTCTCAAGTCGAATACCGATGTGTCATTGTCGACATCGGAAGCTAGTGGTGCCCGTTGCAACTTGATTGACCTTTTCGATGATGCCATGGAAGGCAGGCTTCCCGTATTTGAACCAAATGTCAATTTTTCTGATGAATGTGCAGACTACGCATGGCGTTTGATTTTCCCTCTAGGTGAGACTGGGAACAATGATGAGGTGGAGTCACTGTCGCACCAGACAACCCTGGAAATGTCACCTGGAGTTATGGATTCCGTGGCGGTACCTCATCATGGATTAGAACTATTTTTTGCCAACCATATGATTAAAGCAAAAGTACAATGTTCGATTCATATACCCAAATTCCCCCCGGCTCAGGCGACGCTCATGCGTTCAGGCTCTACAGATGCAGGCCTGGGCGCTGAAGGTCTTCGTGAGGATGCTCCACACGAAGGCCATCTGCCACCGGCACCGCTGGCCTTGAGCGAGGCTTGCTGCTAGCTGTCAGATTTGATTGCTCCAAAAACATATTTGGTTGTTAGTTCCAAGTATATATAAATACATATATATATATATATGGGTCATCAACTATCATTTCACATTGCTGAGATGCTAGCATCTACATGCCAGCAGAACTTAACAAGCAGCCCTGGATGTATATATAAATGTGTTAAATGGTTGATCCAGGAGAAGTCCGTGGACAAGATCGTTAGTGGTCAGATGCCGGTGGCCACACCGTCACGTGCAGTGACACAGTTCTGGTCCAAGTTCAAAGTTACCAAGGCATATACCAACCCCATGTTGCCCAAGAAGGGATCTGAAACTAGTGTTGGTGATGCTGCAGGTGATGCTAGTGCTAGTGCCCCAGAACCTGTGACAACGGAACCTGACCTACCCCGACCAGAGGCTACTTCTGGTGATGCAGGTGGCACTAGTGCCCCAGAACCTGTGTCAACCGAACCTGAGGCTACTGTTGCTGATGCGGGTGACGCTAGTGCCCCAGAACCCATGTCAACCGAACCTGACCTGCCCCGGCCAGAGGCTACTGATGCAGGTGAATCTGGCAATGCTGAACCCACCAGTACTGACACAACAATCCCTGACCCGGTGAGGAAGGTGCAAGGTGCCCGTCCACCAGTGGAGGCCCGTGTGCCCGAGTATGTCCAGGCAATGACCCGCATTCCAGACCCGAACTTGCTATGGACAGATCCCGCAGCCAAGGATATGAAAATGGAACCACTCAAGATTGAAAAGAAACCAGTGATCAAAGAGGAGGCAAGCAGCCCCACATTTGACCCAGTTGTTGCAGGTGAGTGTGACCGGTTCATTGCTTCTGGTGGATTGATCCCAATTCAGGAACGATTGGATAAGCTGGATGATCATGAAGCTCGTCAACGAATTGAGGGGTTCAGGTCCAATCCCAGCTTACCATCGTTTGTGGCCTACATCCGGGACACTGAAAAAAGATGTACTGGCGTGAAAGCTCAGTATGAGTTTGGATCCACGGATGACTTGCAAGTTGAACTTACAGGCTTTGAAGCATGGCTTCATGCAGAAAACATGGTTAACAAGTCATTGACCCCTGCAAAGATTCCCGAGAAAAAAAGCAGTCCTTTAAGTGTGGTGAAGGCAGTTTTGACCCGTGCGACCACTGTTGACTTGACCCCGACTCCACCAACGGCATGTTTGACGTCACCGACTTCATCTGTTCCCAAGACATCTGCAGCCACGGCGCCAGTTGCGTCACAGCCAGATGCTCCAGCAGGGGGTGACCAGCGTGAAGTTGCACCGAATGTCGCATCCTTAGATGCCCGGTCAATGTTACTGCGCAAACTGTGCCATGTTCAGTGTCCTTTGCAATCAATATATATATATATGGTATCTGCCTAGCGATGTCATATCAAAATCTTTGGGATATGTAGGATAGTATCATGTTTAAAATATGCCAAATGCACAAGTAAAATAATTCATGCACGGATGGTCTGGGATTCCTTTGATTCATCACATTTACTGAGTCCAGACCAGCGGAAGTTGCAGCTCGAGCACTGCGGGCAAAAAAAGCAAAGTGGCATCGATCCATGAAAAGTATCTTGCCTAGGACTATGTCATAGGTTCGTAGCTCAACCCGTCTACATCCTTGCAATCTAAGGTTCCAAGTGCCCTGCTGCGATCAAGACAAAGCTGAAGGAACTCCAGGAAAGCAGGATCCCAAGTTGTGATTTTGAAAAATCAACTATATGCTGAAAGTCCAAGATAGCGCATGGTATCTCCACCAGGTCCAGCTTAACCAATTACCAAATATAAAGCTTGATGGGCCAGTCATGTGCAGGTCCAACCCGAGACTTGGATGGATGGGACAACCTCTTCAACATGTTCGTGGAGTGTGGTGAAGACTGGACGAAGTGCGACCTGGTCACCCAGAATAAGTCTGTTCGGGAACATTCCCGTACGGGGAGCTGGGCCCTTATGTCGAAGGTGGTGGCTCATCTCAAAGGGTTAATTTCAAAATAGCATTTTATTATATGCAGATGCAGTTTTGTTCAATACAGAGAATGTGTATTGAACAAAACTGTGTGATATTGAATCTAAGATTAAGTTGTTTCCTTACTAGGTACATGTTCGGTCTACTGATGGCTTAGGATCTCATGGAGAAGTACAAGGACGAGCTCAAAGTTACTGACCTCATCACCAGGAAGACCGCTGCCAAACAGTATGAAGACAATCCAGACTTTCCCGATCAGGAGGACTGATATAAGTGTGGTTTCTGGTATGCCCATTCCCTTTTCACATATATATGTATATTGAATACATTTGAATACCAAACCCTATCCATCACCGGGTTCCAGGAACTTCGGTTGTATTGGTGTTGGAAAGCTACCACGGAGACTGATCGCAATGCCCGGTTGAATGAAGTTGGAACTTCCAGCACTGGCCAAGTGGACACCAATACAGCCAAGAATCTGATGTCAAAGCCTGAGCATGGCTGCGATATAACATGATGAAAAAAGAATCAAAAACACTCCCTTAGAATCCTTGTGTGGAATATTTGCCCATAATATATACAACAAAAAAGTGTATACTAATACAATAGGTATGGTCCCTCCGTACTGAGGTCGAAACCTTTGACAGCCCCGGCCCCGACGGGGCATTTGCAAGGTGCAGGGACCCCGTCCGCTGGGCAACGTGAGCCACCCAACAAAGGTGGAGGAAAGGGTGGTGGAGGAAAAAGCGGTGGAGGAAAGGGCGGCCCCAAGGCGAAAGCAGCCCCGAAGGCAAAGACAGCTGTTCAGGAAGCAACGAAAGTATTTGGACTGCCTTTAGATCACCTTTAAGGCATTAATGAACTACTCCATGATTTTTTATTTGGACTCATGTTCCAAAAAAAGCATGCGCACGCAGCCCAGGCAGTGAAAGCTTCCGGGGAGATGATCCTTGAGTGCAAATCGTGGCGCGCAAAGCTTCAGGCTGCTGGGTTGCCTGGGCCCTAGCACACATGTAGATATATCTCATGCAGATCTAGGTGAGCCGTAGCTTTTTTTAAAAAGTATCAACGTAGTGAACCGCAGATCACTTGGTATTCGGTATTGTGTCACAAAGTTTGGATTCTATTCATTTTGTTCGATTTATCAGCTGCGACTCAAGTTCGGCCCCTAGGCCTCAGCATATGGTGGATGCAATGGTGCTGGACACATCTTCTCACCTAGATAAACTTGAGACTGATCGCTCTGCACTGGAAAGTGCGTTGGCTGATGGTAAGGATGATGACACTGTTTCGTTGGCAACCCAAAAGCTTTGCCAAACCACAAAGGATTACAAGGCTGCGGCTGCCCATGTCAAAAGGGCCAGTGCTAAGCCTAAGCCCAAACAGAAGAAGCTCACGGAGTCAGAGGCCAAGGAGCCTCCTCACGGTGGTGCAGCTTGAGATTTTGAAGTTGAGATCGATCCTCGCGGTGGAGAGTGGCCAAGTTGAAAACCTATAACTAGTATGTTTCATGGTTCTTTATAAAGACTCTTAGACCACTTTGATGCTTCTGATGTCCACCCGGGGCAAGGGTTTTTTCTGGGCAGTGAGAGCATTGTCCAATTCCGGTCAACATGGCTGACAGAGAGCTAGGATCAAACCTTTCTGTTTAGCTGTGCGAATTTCAGAGCATTGGCAGCAGTTGAGATGAGACCATGTCCGGTTTCGAGAAAAAAGGACAACGATGTCTGTGTGAGCATGGCTACTTATATATATACATATGAGCGTTTGCCATGTGCTTTAAGGGGATTATGGGTGCCTCAAAACAAACAAAAACACTTTTATCAGCCCCATGTAGCTATACATTAACCCTATGTTATGCATACCAATGCATTTGCCCTTACCGTTCCCACGCAGGTTGCCTCATCAATGAAGAGAACATGGAGTTTGCACACCATCTGCTTTCCACGCTTGGCAGAGGAGCGTCAACCTGTGCGGGCTTGCAGGAAGCGGCTGCTGCATGTGTTGCTGAGTCAGGGGGGCATTGTTCTTCATTGACGCGGGCTATAGCGAAGATAGGTTGTAGTGGCCGATTTCCAGGGAATGCGGAACGTGATTTGTTCAGATTGCTTTCATTGCCTGTGGACTCTAGGCCTATTAACATGTTTTTTTCAAACAACCACCTACATGAAACAAATATAAACATGTTGTTTTATCTTTGTTAGTTGGTCTGTTCCCTCCAACTTTAAATTTACTTTGTATGGTGAAGTATGACCTTACGCTTAAGGATCCGTATATGGTGGAAGTTCCTTGCAAAGACCCACACCATCGTAATAAGACTACATCTATCAGAGTTCCAGTTATTCTTCCACATGAGTTGTTCAACTGGCTGGCTGAAAACCATCGCTTCTATGTGTCCCCAGATGCCATCAAACAGTTTTGGAAACGATGGTCAGAGCTCAAGCCTTTCCATCCGGCTGCTGAATTGGCTGTACACAACCCTGTGGGAATCAGCGGGGACGATGCTAAATACACCCTTGGGGGCGCAAAAGTTATCATCATTTGTGTCAACCTGGTGCTGCTTGACAGGGCAAAGAGGAGTCAAGCCAATGATATCAACACGGAAGGCTGCCCATACACAGTGGTGTTTTGATATTCCCTTAATGAATCAAGAATATGACCATGCTTTGGGTTAAACATGTTTTTGGCAAATATAATATATATATATGTATATGTATATAGATATACTGTATGTATATATATATACACATAATACATTTTTTTTTTTAATATGCAGGTTTCCTAAAATGATGCGAACCCCCAAATTACTTATATTCTTAATGGGATTTTGGGGTACGTCCACTTTAGGATATCAACCATCCATGTCCACACTGCCACCCCCCTGCCAGGTTTGGATATCAATCGCCTTCTTTTGGTGGCGTTCCGCTGGGAATTGTGTCTGGGCCCGGCTACCTTAGATCCACTATTCCGTGTGATCGCCTGGAGCCTCAATGTTTCTAGGTCGAATTTCAAAGTGAGATCTATTTTTGGTCCCCAGCGTTTAGTTCTTAGCTGGTATATCATAGCTGAGGTTGCCTATACTGGCAAGTTCCCAAGTGTTGACATGTTTGGCCAACCCTTCACGGGAGCTCGTGCAACGAAAGCTGGATCAAAGCTGCATGGTGGGCCCTATGCCCTTGTAATGATCAGGCAAGTGTTTCTGAAAACAACAACCCTGTAGAAATGTATTTTAAGAATACATGTTTCTTACCCTGATCAGGGGGGATTGGAAGTGGCACCGTGAATCATGGAACTTGAGGAGACATTGGACGTGGAAAGCCGGGGTGTGTTTCAAATGTTTTGCCACAGGCGGTCATGGACCACACGTGTACCTGAGAAGTTGTACTGTTTTGGAACATTTTGATAATTTATTTTGGTTCCACCATGTGCTAAATTATGTGCTTTCATGGACTTGATTTACTGCTTGGAAACCCAACATAAGGCATCACAATATTGAAAGGTTCGAAAGAATTCCACGGATGAACACCGCTCAGTTTTTCACCAGAGCTTTGAAACCCGGCCTGCCCAGAACTTCTGACCTGTTTTGTTTCTTTTATTGGGAAAGGGGGTGAACCTTGCACCAAGAGTTGCATATAAAAACTAAAATCAACCCAGGAAAGACTTTATAAATCCCTTATCATTTGTGGTGGGATTCGATCCCCAAAACATACGCTTTTGCATGATGCACGTGCTACATCTGGGATTGGCGCATTTCTGCAATGGAGGGGCATTACTATGTCTTTTGAACCTTGGGTTCTTTGGTCCCCAGGTATTTGTTTGAGCAAGTTTTTTGAACCTATATTTGATATATAATATATGTATATATTATTTGTTGTTCAGCTTCGAGGCAACCCCAAAACACACCATATAATATTTGTTGTCGAGTCACGCCAGCTTCAGGTCAGCCGCGGGACACATTGTCCAACCAGTTGGAGGAGCTCACCGTGAGGTTCCGCAGGTGGATCCAAGCAAACGGAATTCAGTGACATATCTCTTTTGAGAAAGGTGTTTGATTTTTTCTATGAGATATACCCTAAGCATCCAGCATAGGCATATATATATATGTGTGTGTGTGGGATCATGGGGATATTCAACTTAGACCAACGATATGCTGTGAAGGTATGCAGCCCAATTTATCACAACTGGTCATTTTGATGCCGTGGGTGGAGAGCTGAAACTCAAAGCCTACGGTACTCGAATCATGATCTCATTTCTGGCCATTTGTTTGCGCACTGCCTGCGATGCTCGGGATCCCTCTCAGCAAAGTGAAGAGTTGAAACTTTGCACCCTGATGATGACACAGTTGTCAAATTGGAGTTTGGATCTGGAGATGTGCCCTATAGACCTTTCACAGGAGCAAGGGGATCGCCTCTATGACACAGGAATGGAGTATCTGATCCAATGACAAAATGTTTTGTTTAAATGGTTTCAAAATTCATTTGGTAGATGCTTGTACCTGGCTCCACTGTGGTGCGGAGCTGTCATGTTTGAGCAAAGGTTCTGCAAGACCTACAAGGCGTTGCACATCTACTTTCTTCAACATGGGATCGTGCGGTACCCGCTGCGCCCTAAGGTGCACGTGTCTTGCCAGCGTTTCCCACAAACATGTCTTGTGGTGAACCTTATTATCTTGAACACACTGTTTGTTGAAGATCCCTAGTCAATCCTCATGTGTGCATGGTAGGTGTCTCCCCTATTGGTCTTCTAAGGCATTCATGGAAATACTGCGCGAACAGCGCGAATTTTTGGAAAACTGCCGTGTCCTGGATTGATGATGGTTGTTTTGTTTTACAACTATTTTGTTTTAGGCTTGGGCAAAATTGCTGTTATTTCAATGTAGGGGTTCCACTACATGAAAATTAAAGCACAGGCGCATCACATTGTTATCAAGATGAAGATTTTATGGGCGAGATGAAGGCTGTCTCACGAAAAGTTCACAGATGCTTGGTGATATAGTTTTGTTCACTCTTTTTGAGCTTGGCTCTAAGAGGTGTTGGACCACTATTTGGGAGATAAATTTAAAAATCGAGTGATGATGATTTGATCTTACCTGTCCACCTGCGAGGACAAACCTTGGAGCTACGGGTGGTGCTGCGATTCTTACTCCGGGTGAGACATCCACGCTCGAAGCGTCTGAATGCCTGACAAAAAATCTCTTGTTAGCCAGCTTGCTGGGGGTATGGTTAGATGGCCCTCAACTTATCGAACAACTACTTGTATTTATCGAATCATATATTTTGAATGTAGTGCTGTGGGGCCTACGGAGGCCTTATGATAGGGTATGTCATTGATATATGACTACGGACCTGAATGTATGAAATATTTGCCTACGCTGGATGCTTAGGGAATGGATCATTTGCTTTCTGTTCGTTTTCTCACACTTCGATCTTCATTTTGAGGTTCATGTGAAATATAATATTTTATGCCATGGACTTGTCAGCCAGCGACACAAGAACCGTGAATTGGGCGTCTGAAAAAAAGGTACTTGAACAGTTTGATGCTCTATCATCATTTTCCCCTTTCAAATCATCAAAATCACCTAAATCCATTGGTTTACCATCATCTTCCATATAAAGCATGATCATTTTCTCGGGGAGTTACGGTAAATCCCATATGGGGTCTGTCACTGACCTTGGAGATGGCGAGAGATGGCGATTACTTGGATTTGCTTGAGGGACCCACGGAAAATATACATATTACCCTCTGAGACTCTGGATCCCTCTGGTAAACTAACAGTGTGCCATTGAAAATGGCAATTTATAGTTGATTTTCCTATTAAAGATGCTCATTTTCCATAGTTATGTTAGTTTACCAGAGGGTATTCCCCGTTTCCCAAGTAGTGGATTTCCCATTGGGAGAAGGAGAGAGAGAAAACACATAGAATCTCTCACGCCCCCCCAAAAAATACATGCAAAACCAAGATTTTGAGTCAGCCACTGAAGTCGCTATCCCAGACTACGGGTCCTGAATGGCGCCATCCTACGATTGGTCAGGCATGGATGGCGTTTGGACTCTTGATTTCATCCATCTCGCCCCATCGACGTCTCAAACAAAACGGGGCCCCAATATTCGTCGCGACCGATGGGAAAAGAAAATATGGAGTCAATGGAGTCATGATTGAATTGGTGCTGTTATTCATCATATATCACCTCATAAATATATATATATATATATAAAGTGGAAATTGTTTAAAACATATATAGAAAAGTTGGACACCTGGAAATATGAGGTGTCCATGTAAGTATCATCGAACTACCATCCTGGAAACACTTGTCCATCTTTTTGGGAATCATATGTTTTCCCAGAATGAATCAGGAGCTAATCCTATTATATTTCATCAAATTCCAATAAGAATTATTATCCCATAACAAATACAATCATAATTATCCTAATTGGGATATATATTCACTAAGATCATTTCAGGGTCTGATCTAAACTCGATCAGATCTAGCATCCAAAACGATATCTGTGACATATGACATTAAATCCCAATAAGGATTCTTATCCCATAACAATCATTGTTCATCATCAATTTCCGCTGTTTCACGCGCGCAGCCCTCCTGAATGGCAATGATGGTCAAGCCCTGCTCGCTGGCCTCAGAAACTCTCCCGTGTCGAGCTGGAACACCCCGTGGAGTTCGCGGTCAGCGAAACCGTGGCGAGCGGAGACATCCCATAAAAAAATATGGGGAAATCATAGCAAAATGCTGGGAAAATGGGGGGAATCCATGGTTTTATTCCCTGTCAATGTTGCGGTTATTAAAAGCGAAAAATCCTGGCTCACTCAATGCTTCATGTTCCAGCAAACCACGTTTGGTTACCAGAGGGTGGGATTGAAGAACAACTGATAACTGAGAGAAGATACATGAACATACATGTTTCACAGTAGATATTCATTCATCACCTCATGGTTTCAATCACTGGATTTAATCCGTTCATTATCATCCCACAAATCAAGATAGACCCTGCAATAAGAGAGTTGGAAGAAACTGTCCTCTTCCTCCAAAAATGATGTGATTCTCTGGGTCTATGTTCGTGAGAACATGATAGAACGAAGGAGGATGTGTATAAGAAGGCGTATACCCTCAAAAGTTGCATTTAAGATCATTTAAAAAGGAAATGATGATCAACCAAATTTGTTGTTGTTGTTGTGGTTGTTTGCTGTTGTTGTGGTTGTTTGTTGTTTGTTGTTTGTTGTTTGTTGTTTGTTGTTTGTTGTTTGTTGTTTGTTGTTTGTTGTTTGTTGTTGTTGCTGTCGCTGTTGCTGGTGCTGGTGTTGGTGTTGTTGTTGTTGTTGTTGTTGTTTGTGTATCTAAATTAATGATCACAATCATTGGTGGGGATTTCACGCGTAGCTGGTTGTCTCTACCGCTGTCACACAGCGCTAAAGTCAAAGGCGGACAAAACGCAATTTTTTGGGTGACCGATTTCCGGACAGTTCTTATAAAACTTTATGATGCTGGGAGTTCGTGGCATTAATTGATGGACCAATGTTGTCATAAAGGACATGGGAGGCTGGTATGGTCTGTCGAGTCAGCGTGGATGGTATTCTGGTGGTGGCGATCCCAGTGGGTGGGCGTCGGTGTACGATGCATTCGAAGGCGACATACGATGTCATGGGGTGTGCGATGAAAGCGAAGCGTCGGTGTCGGACAAGGAGTGGCCGGCGTCGAAGCTTCGGACTGCACAAGTTCTTCGCGTTGCTCAAAAATGGACTTCAGGCCGCGAATCTCTCATTCGTGCTCGAGCCGCACCTTTGAAACCAACTGCGGCATGGCTTTGTCGCCAGTGGCACGATCTTCCAGCTGGTCAACCAGGGAAGTGGCACCATAAAATTATTGGGGTTATCATTTCATTATGTCATGTTCCCATTACGTTTTCATATGTTCGCATTCAAATCCGATAAATTGTGCCCTATTAAATATATCTAAATATCTGGGTAAATCATAATATTTCACTAACCTGAATTAAGGCCATTTGGGGATGTTTTCCCTTACTAACCATGATTTCCAGTGAGGTCGCAGTGAAGTCGTTATAATTTACCCAGAAATATGGTTACATCCTCAGCTCACAAACCATTAAGTATTGTCTCCTGGCCGAACCATTTCCAGTCCAGCTGCTGCGATGTCCAAGCCCCAGGAAGTCTTCTTCCGCACTGTTACCTGGCAGCATTCACCCAGGACATATGGCCTTAACCCATAAACATGGTTGACTGGTTGGTGGTATACCTACCCCTCTGAAAAATATGAAAGTCAGTTGGGATGATGAAATTCCCAATATATGGAAAATAATCCATATGTTCCAAACCACCAACCAGTTGAAAAATGCTTGAAACGAAACTCAAATGATGATTTAACAAGTTCTGAGACATGCTGTTTGGCGTCTTCAATTCATTCCTCAAGATGCCAATCCATCCTGGATTGCACCGCTTAGGGATGCTTATAGAAGGCGCTGGGCCCAGGTTAAGTTGGCAAAGATAACTATACCCATATGCTCCATGTATGGAATAGTTACCTACATTTTGGCCATTTTTGGGGAAAATGTAGGTAAATATTCCAGCACCATGGAGCATATGGGATAAGTTACCCTCTGGTAAATTAACATAGACCCTGGCAGATAGGGGTTGGAAGATTAGTTTCCATTAAAATTAGGCTATTTTCAGGGTCTATGTTAATTTAACATAGGGTAAGTGCTGGGTTTATGGTGGTTCTACGCAGCAATCGACATTTCGGAGCTTCCATGGTTGGACACTCCCTGCAAGTTCACCCCAAGACCCGAACCAAGGCTACCTGATTCACCATGAATCAATGTGTTTCATGCACTCTATGTAAACCCATATGGGTGAATATCAATCCATAAATTCATCGTATAATGAATTCTCGAACTGCATCTGGTTTTCAATGAATCCTTTTTTCACCATCTTACCATGAATCCACTATGTATAGCTTAAAAAAACGTAAGTATTATATACTGCATTTGAAGGCTGAAAGAATTGCACCTTTGATGACCGCCACCGGCGCCTGAAAGACCCGGGGCCGTTGAAATGTCAAGCTGAACCTCGAGAGCAGCTGGTGGCAATGGTACGCTGAGAAAAAAACGGGAACATCCCAAGTCCACTCCCCACTGCTTTAGTCTTCCGCGAATTTTGTCAGACACTCATATCACTCATATCATTTACCTCTCGGAAATAAAATTCAAAGGTCATGAGATGCCATGAGGAATCTGCAAGTCACTTGATACAGCAATTTATTAGGTACATCTTGAAGGGGCCGCCAATTGATTGGTAAGCTGGTTTATGACTAGGGTATATACCTAGAATTTACGGAGGATAATGGGCTTATAATTAAGCCAAAAACTACAGCTGGGGGGTTAATCTTGTAAGTTCATGGATGCTTTCAATCAACTGGAAAATTATGAAAAACTGGTTAAAGACAGAATGTAATTAGCAAGCTAAACATTAACCATCGGGGATTCAGAAAAATATTGTTTTTTGATCAGCTGATTAACCATACTTACTGCACATACTTTTTGAAGATTTTCAAAGACTCATTAACCGGAATTCAGCTTCTCCTTGTAAGTGAGCTAGTCAGAAAATTGAGCTGGGTAGGTGTGTCTAAGAATGGGGCATGCCCCAGTGTATCGCAATTTCCATAGGGAATATGTAGCTAGACATCAATCATAGTTTCCTTTTTGGAGAAAGGCTTCGTTTTTCCTTTTTCTTTCTCACCAGCTACCTCGCCATAGGTAAGACAAATTCATCGTATTTTTGGATTTGCTTTGGCCATTAACTGTAGGTTCCCCCAAATGATGTCCTGGGAAAATGAAGAAAAATCGTCCACTTGGCAAATCTGCTGGATACGGTGTATTGTTCATGTCGAGCCCACATTCCTACCATCTCAGTAGCTCATCCCAACTAATCCCAGCATGTTTAAATTCTTCGCGAATTTTACCAGCAACTAGCCATAGTTGGTAGCTACTTCACAAGTCGCTAATTCACATTCTTCTAATGAACAAAGCTATGATAATTTCGGTGATTTCAGTTACTGCTGGCTAAATCCCATATAAATCACCATTTTAAGTTAGTTTGCATCATCATTAAATGACCATTCAACCACCATAATCCAGTGCCCACCAATGGCCACCATTAAATCACCATTAAATCA